>Ga0247611_10000105_pt1 | contig 166375 bp, 116 predicted proteins | sample 177DNAGHGhighgp2_FD_192422 | JGI IMG/M metagenome (GOLD analysis project Ga0247611, IMG submission 192422) | Sheep rumen microbial communities from Palmerston North, Manawatu-Wanganui, New Zealand - 1770 DNA GHGhigh gp2 | ecosystem: Host-associated > Mammals > Digestive system > Stomach >...
TAGCATGTGAAATAGGCTAAAATATGCTGTTAAAACCATAAATGAAAGATTTTACATAGTGCCAAATCCGTAACTCCCTATAAACAAGCAACTTTTAGAATGCATTTTACATAGTGTAAAATTTTAGTATGTAAAAAATTTGTTGTAATTTTGCAGCCGATTTCGTTAGAAGAAATCACAATGAGTATTAACAATCTAAAAATGTACGATTATGAAACGTTTATTTGTCTGCCTTATGGTGTTGATTTGCACCGCAACTATTTACTCACAAACAGAAGACAGAATTGTGGCTTGCTCGTTTCAGAGAACTCCCGCTCAAGGAGAAATTGTAGAATTATAGGGTAAATTGGAAGGAATTCCCGCACCGTGCGATGACCCAACGTATGAGCATTGTCCAGAATGCATGATTCCAGTCATTAATGCAGGGGGAGTAATTTATGTCATCAATGAGCAGGAAACAAACTGGTCATTGTATATCACAATCAACTACATCGTTATGTCTTACGATTATGTTATAGCTACCGGTGTAGTATCAAAGGACGAAAAATACCACTACATTGACTTGGTAACACTCAACAAAGTTACCCAAGCTGTTGAAAACATTTCTACTCCTCACGTTCTTGACCCACATCAACCGATGTTCAATACACTCGGTTTACCGGTGGACGCCTCCTATACCGGCATCGTCATCCAAAACGGGCATAAGTTTGTGAAGTGACATGCAAATACAATGAATTATGATGTAAATGGCAATTTATAGGCAGATTTAGACAGAAAAATTTGCACAATCCAATATAAAATGGACAATTACTATTACAAATCCCAATCAATAAACAAATGAAAAAAATAATTGTTAAAAATAGTCGTGCTAATAAACTAGCAAGTAAACTATTAAGATATGTAATCATCATTATCTTATCCTTCTTTTGGTTTTTCGTGATATATGCAGTAATTGCTAATTCTGTAATTCAATGGATACCTAATAAGGCAGAATTAGTCGGTGAATGGGAACTGAGTGATGATTTCAAGTATTTGCCTACTTCAAATAATTTACCTAAATTCATCTTAAACGAAGATGGAACATGTGATGTAATACATATCCCTATTAGTGTAGAACATAGAGGACATTCATATAACATTGTATATTCATATATCGACAAAGGAGCTGATATGACACAAATTTACTCTAATAATGAGTGGAATTTTCATGGTTACTGGAATATTGAAACTTGTCCTCGAATCAAAAGCAAAAAAAAGTATGTTTTTTGGGGGGATAGGATACGCGATTATGAATATCACTATTTTGTAACCATGAGTCCGTCTAAAAAGATACTTGAAAAATCTCCTCAAGATATCTCAAATACCAAGGTTAATAAAGATTATGAAATTACAGACTTGTATTCCATATCACTACAAATTCGAACAGATGTTTTAGTTTTATTTCCACCTCGTCGTGCTAGATTTTTAGATGGTGACCGTATGGAGGGAGGAGATTATGATTTTCGATTTATAAAGACACGGTAATTGTTTCTGTCGGCATAATTATTAAACTATCATCTGGGTGGACGGCAAAACCGTCTGGCGGAGAGTGAAATAACAAAGGTCGATCAACGATGATCAATTATCAATATGAATAATTACCTCAAAGATCAACGTATTATGATGAAAAAAGTTTTATATACGATTCCCCTATGTATCAGTTAAGAAGTGATATCGGCTCATGGCTACAAAATATGTACAAAGAATATTTTCAATAAGACACTACTATTGTATGAAAATTTTCAATAAAACTGCATTATCTTTCTTTTCCGCTACTGCAACTATACAATTTGTGGCTATCTTTATTGATCGTGTGTATGGCATAGGGAGGATATTGACCCGCTATGGCCCATGCAACCTAAATGAAATCCCGTGGTTAGACGAAATAAAAGCATCTATTTTTATCGGATTAGCCGGCGGTTTGGTTGGGTATCTGCTAGATAAAGCAGAGAAGGAGCAAGGAAAGGAAACCGTTATTCCCCGGATGCGATTCAAACATTTTGCTACTGCAATTTTGTTCTTCTCAGTTTTGTTATTTGGTTTTATATTCATATTTGTTATCCGCGAATATAACGAATATACGACACAGGTGACATACATGTTTGTAAAAACATTCTGGCAATATTGCAGCGCCCAAATTCCATGGCTTGAGATTGTGGCTACTTCTTTGCTCTTCGGTGTAATCCTGGCTTTAGGATTCTGCACTATTAAACAAGATAATACAACAGAAACAGAAGGTCAAATCTCAAAAAATAATGTAACATGACATCGATAGACAAAACAAGCACTATTCCTTTTGTATGACGCACCGGACAAACTAAATCACTTTCGATGCTAATTGACAGGTAAAAAGACTATGAAAACAAATTACACATTTGCTCAATTCCATCGTTTTATTGATTTCGATATGCTTCCACTTGCCATAAGTTGGGCTTTTAGTGGATTTATTATCTATATCGCAATATCTCGCCCGAGTGATATGATAACAACTATTATGGGATTATTGGTAGCCGCATTATTTATATTTCATCCACTTGTATTTAGAAATACATATTACCGATGGATTTCTTATAAATACAATCAACAAACATCCATTAGTATTGATACAACACAAAAGATTTTTACGTATAAGCATGATTATATTACAATTACGTTTACTCCCGATGATATAAAAAAATGGTGGATTTATTACCGCGACATCATTCCATCTACATTCTGTTGTGATGTAATAGAAATCCACCTAAAAAATGGGAAAAATATTGTTATGACAAGTGAATTGGAATGTACTGAAGAACTGATTAACTCTGATGGTTCTAAAGATGTGGTTCATTTTGTTGATGAGAATTGGAAAGACTTAGGCCTTCCTAAAGAATATCAAGTGAGTAGGCATGAGAAGTCTATCTCTTTCCATACATATCTGAGAGAAATAGCTGATTAAGATAACCAAATTGTCAACACCTATAATGCCGAAGGAGTGAAGTTATCTTCCACATATTACACATTACCCGAAGCGGTTGCCGTGCCTGTCGGTGAGATTGTAGAGCCGGATACGCTGCCGCAGGCACCACAGACTATGATTGTGCAGTATCTTGGACATATAGAAATGACCATTAGTATAAATATAAAATGGACAACTACTATTACAAATCCCAATCAATAAACAAATGAAAAAAATAATTGTTAAAAATAGTCGTGCTAATAAACTAGCAAGTAAACTATTAAGATATGTAATCATCATTATCTTATCCTTCTTTTGGTTTTTCGTGATATATGCAGTAATTGCTAATTCTGTAATTCAATGGATACCTAATAAGGCAGAATTAGTCGGTGAATGGGAACTGCGTGATGATTTCCATTATTTGCCTACTTCAAATGATTTACCTAAATTCATCTTAAACGAAGATGGAACATGTGATGTAATACATATCCCTATTAGTATTGAACATAGAGGACGTTCATGTAACATTGTCTGTGCACATCTCAATAAGGGGGCTGATACTACACATATTTATTCTAAAAATGAATGGAATTTTAAAGGTTACTGGAATATTGTTAAAATCAAAAGAAAGGTTATCTTCTTTAGGGATACGACATACGATTATCAATATTTTGTAACCATGAGTCCGTCTAAAAAAATAGTTGAAGAATATCCTCAAGATTTCTCAAGAATTCATGTTAATCAAGAGGTTGAGTATGCTATCTCACTACAGATTCGAACAGAAGTTTTATTTCCACCTCGTCGTGTTAAACGTTTAGATGGTGCCAGTATGGATGGAGATGATGATTTTCGGTTTATAAAGACACGGTAATTGTTTCTGTCGGCATAATTATGAAACTATCATCTGGGTGGACGGCAAAACCGTCTGGCAGAGAGTGAAGTAGGCAGCGAATATAGATTATAGTTTATAGATTATCGATTATAGAGAAAAGTGCGTTCCGGCGCACTTTTTTTATTTTTCAGCAAACATTTTGCTATTTTTAATGGACATCTTTGAAAAAAAATGCACAAAATGTAAAAAAAATTTGTGTATATAAAAAAAAAGTAGTAATTTTGCGCGTCGTTTTGCGTTAAACACTATCAAATAACGATTAATTAAAGCATATGAATAGGAAAATACGCTACATAGTTTTACTACTGCTTTGCACCGCCGGTGTTTATGCAGCGAAAAGTGAGGGACCGGAAGGCGCTCACCCGTGGAACTTGTCCAAAAACGAGAATGGAGTTGCCGAGAAATTCGCGCACTGGACCATTTCTTTGGATGCAGGCTTTAATGCATTCGATGGCGACTTTAACTACGAAATGAAACATCCGGTATGGGTACCGACTGTTGGTCTCGCTTTGGAGTATAACTTCACGCCTATGTGGATGTTAGGTATCGGATACAACTTTGATATGTATCGCGTTACCGGCCAAAATAACAACCAACATGCAGACTTGCTGTTAGACGGTCACATGCACCGCGCACAAATCTACGGCGGCTTCGACCTTATGTCGGCCTGCTATCCGAAAGCAATGAAGAAAATCTTCGGCTTGGACCTCTTTATCGGCGGTGGCGCAACATGGTGGAAAAACAACATCTATTTTGGTGATGAAACAAAAGGTCATACCGCAAGTTTTGAACCGATGAAGGATGAAAAATACAATTCCGCCAAAGCCTATGTAATGGCAGGATTGTCATTCTACTTCAACCTCGGCCGCGTTACATCGTTGGGCGTCAAAGGTACCTATTCGTACTTCGTAGCAGACGTGATTGACGGTCGTGGTACGTCCACTCTGGCTTCCAAAAATAATGACGGACTCTTCGACGTGACTTTGAACCTGCGCTTCAAACTCGCTTGCAAGAAGAAAACACACGTGAAGAATATCTCAAGCTATGCGGTATTTGACAAGATGAACGCTAAACAACGCGAGAAAGATACCTTGGTTATCAACCACGTTGACACCTTATATATGATTCAAGAGGGCGTTTCCGCAGCGGCAGTTCAAGTGGCTAAAGAATATGAGTACGCATTTATCTACTTCGAACACAATGAAAACGACTTGAACGAAAAAGCCCTGATTGATGTACAACAACTCGCTACTCGCATGAAGAATGACCAAAGCATCTGCATCGAGATTATCGGCTATGCGGATAATACCGGAACGGATGAATATAATAAGAACCTTGGTTATGCGCGTGCACAGAACATCCGCGATGAGTTGGTTGAAGAACACTTCATCTCACCCGACCGCATTACCTATTCCAGTGGCGGTATTATCCATGGCGGCCGCAGCGAAGGAGCTTATACGCCTAACCGGCGTGCCGATATCAAGATTATGAATTGCGACAATGAGTTCCAAGATGCTAAACGCGTAAACGATGAGAACAACGCAAAGGCAGAAGCGGAACACTCACAAGCAATGGCAGACCGTGAGAATGGGGTAATCACTGCCCCAGAAGGACTGACACTCAGCGGCATCGCACGCAAATACTATGGCAATACTTATTGCTGGGTATTCATCTATGAGGCGAACAGAACAACACTGAAGAATCCAAATTATATACCTCCTCAAACACGTTTGGTCATTCCGGACTTAACACAAGAACAACGGAATATCTCCAAAAAACGTGCAGAGGCATATTTTGAGAAAATAAAATAAACGCGTGCAACGCGGGGTCCCGTAGCTCAGTTGGTTAGTAGCACCTGACTCATAATCAGGGGGTCCTTGGTTCAAGCCCAAGCGGGACCACACAAAAGGCGGATTATTCCGCCTTTTGTCGAAAGATAAATGATACACAATATATAATTAATTATGAAGAAATCTATTTTAATCGCTTTTACAGCGCTCGCATTTATGGCTTGCAATCAACAAAATCCACTTTTGGTGGAACAAAACACGCCTTACGGTGTTCCCGCTTTCGACAAAGTTGAACTGAAACATTATCTACCCGCTTTCAAAGCAGCAATTGCCTCCGCACAAGCAGAGATTGACGCTATAACCAATAATCCCGAAGCACCGAGTTTCGAAAACACCATCGTTGCATTGGACAGAAGCGGCTTGCTATTGGACAAAGTAATTGGAGTTTTTTACAATGTGCTCGAAGCAGATGGCAACGAGAAGATGGATGCTATCGCCAACGAAGTTGCACCTCTGTTGTCGGAATTCCAAGACGGCATTGTGCTGAACGAAGCACTATTTGCACGCATTAAAGCCGTATATGAACAGGAACAAGCAAACGGAACTTTAACAGGAGAAGACAAACGATTATTAGACGAGACGTACAAAAACTTCGTTAACAACGGCGCCAACTTGACGGCAGAGCAAAAAGAACGTCTCAAACAAATCAACCAGGAACTGGCACTTCTATCCCTTCAATTCGGCCAAAACGTAGTAGCTGAAACAAACAGCAATGACGTGAAACGTTTTGTAACGGATGAGGCAGAACTGGCAGGACTGCCGGAGTCCGCAAAAGCAGCCGCAAAAGAACTGGCAACGGCAGAAGGACGTCCCGAAGCATGGCTGTTCGTCCCCAAACGCACATCGTTTACACCGGTGCTTCAATATTGCTCGAACCGCGAACTGCGGAAACAACTGCTCATAGACTATACTACGCGCGGAAATCACGACAATGCCAATGACAACAAAGCCGTTATCAACCGCACAATGAAACTGCGCCTTGAGAAAGCAAAAATGTTTGGTTACGACTGCCCTGCGGATTATATCCTTGCCGATTGCATGGCAAAAGACCATCAGACAGTTGACGCTTTCCTAAAATCTGTATGGGAACCGAGTTTGGCAGCAGCAAAACGTGAAGCCGCAGCATTACAGGCTCTGCTTGAGCAAGACCTGCCCGGCGAGAAACTGCAACCGTGGGATTGGTGGTACTATGCCGAAAAACTGCGCAAAGCACAATATGACTTGGACGAAGAACAGATTAAACCCTATCTTGAATTAGGCAATGTGCGCCGCGGAGCTTTCCAATTGGCACATAACCTGTATGGCATCAACTTCGAGCCTCTGGAAAACATGCCGGTATATAATCCCGAAGTGGAAGTATTTAAGGTAACAGAAGCAAACGGCGACCTTATCGGTATTCTTTATACAGACTATTTCCCGCGTGACGGCAAACGTCCGGGAGCATGGATGAACAACATACTGCCGCAATACATTGATGCCGAAGGCGTGGACCATCGTCCTGTTATCATCAATGTCGGGAATTTCAACAAACCGACTGCAGATGCTCCGTCATTGCTGTCAATGGATGATGTAGAAACCCTGTTCCACGAGTTTGGGCATGCTCTGCATGGATTATTGTCCAAAGCACATTACAAGTCGTTATCCGGAACAAATACACCGCGCGACTTCGTCGAACTGCCCTCACAATTTATGGAAAACTACTGCTACGACCCGCAGATAATGAAAACTTATGCTTTCCATTACCAAACAGGCGAAGTAATGCCGGACGAACTGATTGCGAAGATTAACAACGCAGGTAAGTTCAACCAGGGATTCGTGACTACAGAATTGCTGAGCGCCAGCATCCTTGATATGGATTATCATGAGTTGACCGAGATTGACACCATTGACGTGAACGCATTCGAAGCTGCCTCTATGGCTAAGATGAAGATGATTGACGAAATCATCGTTCGCTATCGTTCTACGTTCTACAACCACATATTTACTACAGGATATGAGGCAGGCTATTACTCTTACACTTGGGCTGCTGTGTTGGACGCTGACGCTTTTGCCGCATTCAAAGAGACAGGCGATATCCTCAATCCTGAAGTGGCAAAACGTTTCCGTCATCTGCTCGAACAAGGCGGCACACGCGATGCAGCTGAGTTGTACCGCGAATTCCGTGGCAAAGATGCCGACCCGAAACACCTGCTTAAACGTAAAGGATTTTGACCTATCAAACCCGTACCATATTACGCCGCGTGCTGCCGATAGTCTTTTGGCTATTGGCAGTGGGCGGTTGTATCGCCGTACCACTTATTCTACAGAACACGTTAAGTCAACACAGCACAGATTTCCTTATTCCGAACAATTACTGGTGGGGCTTTCTGGTAGCAGCTTTTGTTATGCTGACCATCTATGTGCTTTCACACATAGACCGTCACAAGTCATCAGCACAGGAAAACTTCCAAATGGCAGTGCTACTCGGCGTTGCATCGTATTGGTTACCCACTGTCCTGTTTCTGACTATTCCTTGCTGGATCTTTATAATGACGCGCTTTGCGTTTAATTTCCGCGCCTTTCTTGCCACTGTTGTTGGCTATACCGCAGTGGCTATTCACGCCGCATTGTGCATCTATTTCGGATGGATAGACAACGTTTGGGCACAATTCTTTTCTCCATCCTTATTATGGGGATGGATTCCGGTTGCCGCAATCTTTGCGGCCTGGTTAGGTACTACCATTGTACGCAAAAGCCTGCGTGAACGTTGATTCCTGCTTGCGCAAAATACCAAGTGCAACGGCTTCCGTCCTCAAACCGACTGGCATCTGCGCCTCCGTTGTTGGCATATTTGGCATTGAAGATATTATTCAATTGACACAGTAATTTCACTTCCGGAACACCACGACGGTCGCTTATCCATTTGCGCATAGGCAAGGTATATTGCAGATTGACATTGGTGGTAGTATATGCTTTTAGCATAGCATTCTTATCCATCGTGTTATCCAAATACTGGCGGCTGACAACATTTGTCTGAATCGTTCCGACAAAACCGGCATAGTCAAACGTAAACAAAGACATCGCAGTAATGGTTGGAGAGAAAGCAATGGTCACATCACCTTGAATGGAATCCAATCCAACCCAGTTCCACTCGTCTTGATTATCATATAAGTCGATATATTGCTTGTAATTCAATATCTTGTTACGACTGACCACCATATTTCCTTCCCATCTAAACCAATCTGTAATCTTCACTCCCGCTGTAAGTTCTGCGCCCATACGATATGAGTCCTTTACATTAATGGTCTTCATTACGCCGATATCATTATATTCGCCCGTCAGTACCAATTGATTGTCGTAATCCATAAAATACAGGTTCAATCCTACTTGAAAACGCGAGTGCATGTATTGATATCCCAATTCATAATCATACAATGTTTCCGCTTTCGGCATACCTGTATAGGTTTTTGCTACAGGGTCGTAGATAACATTCTCCTTATAATTATTGCGGCTTGGGTCACGATTGGCAATAGCAAATGAAGCAGATAGCAAATGTCCCTGATTCTGGTACGTCAGACCGGCTTTAGGGTTAAAGAAATGGTAATCCACAGACAATGGCAGATTTTCCATGTTCTCATCATTCAGCCCGTCTCGTGTATATCGTATAAAACGATATTGCAAGTCAGCATAAATCGCCAATTGCTCCTGTGAACGATGAATTACACGCCAGTTGGCTTTGGCATAGGCATTAGCATCAATCTTATTCGCCTTATTGCGGTAATATTCATAGTGTATAGGCAACGGATCGGCAGTCGGAACAGCCAAGTACTCCAATTGTCCCCAGTGATGTCCGAGATAATTGCTTGCCGCAATGCCGAATTGCACATCTGCAGGCTCAGACATATATTTTGAGGATAACATCACTCCTGCAAAATGATTATTAAGCCACTTCTGATACATGCCATAGGTTTTGCCGCTATCAGACAGTCCCCAATAACTGTATTTCTTTTTCTTGTATTGCTCATAATATCCGCTTCCATGCGTATAATGAGCCGTAGCGGTCAGACTCCACTGCGATGTAAAACGGTGGTTGATTGTCAATTGTGCATGTTGTTGGGAATAGTTGTCTGTTTGGTTAGGATAATACACGACTGAATCATTGCCCTGACTATCAGGAACAGTATATTCGCCCGCGGGATTATATCTTCTGTCCGCGCCATTGATGCCATATGCGGTATTGTAATCCACGCCTTCCCAACCCATACCAGTTGCTTCTGCGCCACCGAATGCCCGGACAATCACATGCGTCTTTTTGCCATACCATCCAATATCACCGTAGTAACTATACAAATCACTTTTTGTACGATATAGGAATCCGTCTGAATTAACCTTGCTGAACCGAGCATTCATCTTCCACCGGTTTGAAATCGAAGCATGTGCACTAACCATTTCGCGAAATGTATTGTACATGCCACCATTAAACGCAACTGACAAACGGCTGATGGAATCCAACATACTGGTTTGCATATTCAAGCTGGCACCAAAAGCGGAACCGCTGGTACTTGTACCGACTCCGCGTTGCACATCCACCTGAGAGATAGAAGCTCCCATATCCGTCATATTCACCCAGAATACCGTCTGACTCTCACTATCGTTCAAGGGAACCTCGTTGATAGTCATATTTATACGCGTATGATCGGTACCGCGCACGCGGAAATACGTATAACCTATTCCCAGTCCGTCATCACTCGTTACCTGCAATCCGGGAGTAGTTGTCAATAGATAAGGCAAGTTCTGCCCCATATTGTCTTTGTTGAGTGCTTCGTTTTTAACAACTGCGGTAGAAAGAGTTGTTTGCTGAACACGTGTAGCGGATACTTCAATATCCTCCAACTGACGCATCAAAATAGTCAGCGTGTCCTCATCGATTTGTGAAGCAGTTTGGTTGAATACTTGAGCATGCACAGACATACTCGTCACACACATTCCGAAGAATAAAAGCCGCATCGAACGGCTGCAAGAAAATAAATGATTGTTTTTCATAATCCGATTAGCAGCATTACCTGCCCACGTTCAAAGGGTATAATCTCAGCCTTTTCAGCACCCCGAAAATTGTTTGTTATAAGTTAGTTATATATTAGATATTGATTACTTTGCAAGTAACATTCATCGTTATCGAATCCGATAACTGAAAGAAACAAACCAACCCCACTCCCACATATGTTGTTTTTCTACGACCTTATGTCTTACCCGATTATTCAATCCGAACTGATAGCCGGCGTACAAACGGTACATATCCCATTCCAATCCGCCACCAAGTGCCCATTGCACATTCAATCGCCATAATTCCTTTTCAGAAAAGCGGTCATATGAACCTGTTGGCATCCCCATCAATTCAAGCCATTCCTCAGTAGCATCACTCAAATGCTCTTCCATAAAATCATATTGTGCCAGTCCTATTCCAAGTTGCGGTCCAGTAAAAAAGTGAAGACTCAGTTTTTTCCATAAAGGAATAGTATAATATACGCGCACGGGAATAGTCACATTTGCCTCTAAAATTCTATGCTTCAGATATTCCACCTGTACAGAAGGAGCATCTTGTGAGCGCCAGTGTTGTGTATTGATTCCGTAAGCAGCATCCAGCAATACACCGGTTTGCATCGTAAAACGAATTGGCAATTGGAAGTCGAACATCGCACCTAAACGTGCACCGTGCAAGAACATATTAGGATAATTCGCGCGTAAAGAACGCTGCTCATTTTGGATATAACCAACCTCAAAGCGATAATTGACCGCAAATTGGTAGTCATTATCCTTCTTTTCCTTTCGAGTCGGATCAAAAAATTCACTATCCGTTGTTTGCAAATCAGGTTGCTTGGACTTGTCTTGCGCAATACAAAAAATTGCAAGCGTCAATAATACTATAAGGAGTGTACTTTTTTTCATAAAAATCACCAAAAAACCGTGCAAAATTACAAAAAAATATCGATATTACCAATTTTTATCAAAAAAAATCACTTTTTTTGCGAAAAAATTTGTATATTCCAAAAATTTGCAGTACTTTTGCACCCGCTTTTGAAAAAAAGCAGTGATTTTTGAAATAAATGGCCTATTCGTCTATCGGCTAGGACGACAGATTTTCATTCTGTAAAGAGCAGTTCGACTCTGCTATAGGCTACCAAATTTTGAAACATAAAAACTAAAACTAAAACTAACTTTTATTTAAGATGGCAAATCATAAATCATCTTTGAAACGTATCCGCCAAACTGCAACCCGCAAGGCACACAATCACTATTATGCAAAAACCGCACGCAACGCTGTACGTGACCTGCGCGCTACAACCGACAAAGCTGCTGCTACTGAGGCTCTGCCAAAAGTAAGCTCAATGTTGGATAAATTGGCTAAACGCAATATCATTCACCGTAACAAAGCCGCTAATTTGAAATCAAAGTTGGCTGTTTACGTGAATAAACTCGGATAATTAGAGTCCTTTATATATTCCACAGGGCTGCCATCAGGTAGCCCTATTTTGCGTAATGAGGATAGGTGTTTTCGATAGCGGATATGGCGGATTGACCATTTTGGATGCAATGCGCAAACAATTGCCGGAGTACGATTACTTGTATTTGGGCGATAATGCGCGAGCACCTTATGGCACACGCTCTTTTGAGGTAATCTACGAATACACCTTGGAAGCAGTCAAATGGCTTTTTGAGCAACATTGCTCATTAGTCATTCTTGCATGCAATACCGCGTCCGCGAAAGCACTCCGAACCATTCAACAACTCGATTTGCCCGCAATGCGCGCACAATCCTTATATAATAGCTCCGCAATAAACGTTTTAGGCGTTATTCGGCCAACCGTTGAAATGGTACCTGCACATACACAAAATGGGCATATCGGGATACTTGCCACACCTGCAACAGTCTCCTCGCAATCATATGTATTGGAATTAGAAAAGATTTGGCAAGATATTTTATCGCAACACAACAAACCGCTTGCCATCACACAGCAACCGTGTCCGATGTGGGTTCCTCTTATCGAGGCTGGCGAACATTTAGGTTCGGGAGCTGATTATTTTGTAGCAGAATATCTGGATAATCTTTATGCAGCAGACCCGCTAATCGACACGATTATTCTCGGCTGCACTCACTATCCCTTGCTGATGGACAAAATACGCACGTATCTTGACAGTAAAAAAAGGCATCCTCAAATCATCGCTCAAGGTGATATTGTAGCCCGCAGTCTGAAAGATTATCTGCAACGGCATAGCGAATATAATCGTTTGCTTTCAAAAAATGGCAATTGTAGTTTCGCCACCACAGAAGCACCGGATAAGTTTGAAGGCAATGCAGCACTCTTTCTGCAAACACCAATAAATGCAAAGCATATTATGTATTAGTCTAACTGCATTTGCAGCAAAAGTGCAACAAAATTGCACTTTTTTTTGTATATATTAAAAAAAAGTAGTACCTTTGTACCCAAATTCGCGTATATGGCAGACCTAAAGACTACAGCAACAAATTCCGCAGGTTACGATGAAAGTAATATCGTTACTTTAACGGGATTGGAACATATCCGTTTACGTCCGGGTATGTATATTGGTAAACTCGGAGACGGTTCACACTCCGATGATGGTATTTATGTGCTAATAAAGGAGACCATTGATAACTCTATTGATGAGTTCCGGATGAATGAAGGTAAAGTTATTGATGTAACAGTGGAGGGAAAGCAAGTTTCTGTACGCGATTATGGACGAGGTATTCCGTTAGGAAAAATGGTTGATGCGGTCTCTGTTATCAATACCGGCGGTAAATACGATAATAAAGCTTTCCATAAATCAGTTGGGTTGAACGGTGTCGGAACAAAAGCGGTGAATGCTTTATCCTCGGACTTTGTGGTGCAATCGTTCCGCGACGGAAGTACGCGACGTGCCACTTTCCACCAAGGCATTCTTGTCGAAGATACAGGAACTATCACTCTCGCTGAATGGATGAAACGCACAGGCGAAAAAACAGAACCAAAACGCGGAACATTTATTTCCTTTACGCCCGATCCCGATAAGAAATTGTTTGCCGACTATGCCTTTCGCGATGAGTATATAGAGACGATGCTCCGAAATTATACGTATCTCAATACCGGTTTGACATTGGTCTATAACGGAAAGAAATTTGTCTCCAAAAACGGATTGTTTGACTTGTTGACCGAACGGATGACGGCAGATCCCTTATACCCGATTATACACATCACAGGAGAAGATATTGAGATTGCTTTGACACATACCAATCAACCCGGCGACGAATACTATTCCTTTGTTAACGGACAATATACCATTCAAGGCGGAACCCACCAAGCAGCATATCGCGAAGCTATCGGACGAACCATCAAAGAGTTTTTTAATAAGAACCAAGAACTGGCGGATATCCGAAACGGTGTTGTCGGAGCAATTGCCATCAATGTGGAAGAGCCCGTCTTTGAGTCGCAAACTAAAGTCAAACTCGGATCAAAAGACATGGCTCCAAGTGGCGAAATTTCCGTCAATAAGTTTGTCAACGACTTTGTCAAAACGCAATTAGACAACTACCTGCACCGTAATCCGGATATTACTGAGGTTATGCTTCAGAAGATTCAAGATTCTGAGAAAGAGCGCAAAGCTATTGCCGCTGTTTCCAAGACTGCTCGTGAACGCGCAAAAAAGAATCTGCTGAACAATCCCAAACTGCGTGATTGCCAAATCCATTATAACGATACCAAACCCGTAAAATCCGCCAAAGACGCAGAAGACGACTTGCGTCAGGATAGTGCAATCTTCATTACAGAGGGACTTTCCGCTTCTGGTTCTATCACCAAATCACGCGATGTGCGTACACAGGCCGTTTTTTCCTTGCGCGGTAAGCCCCTTAATAGCTACGGCTTATCTAAATCCGTTGTGTATGAGAACGAAGAATTCAACTGCCTGCAGTCTGCGCTGAACATTGAAGATGGACTGGATGAACTACGCTATAACAAGGTCATCATCGCAACTGATGCCGATGTCGATGGCATGCACATCCGCTTGCTTATGCTTACGTTCTTCTTGCAATTCTTCCCGGATTTAGTCAAAAAAGGACATGTCTATATCCTGCAAACACCGCTTTTCCGCGTTAAAAACAAACAGGAAATACGCTACTGCTATTCGGACGAAGAAAGACTGCAAGCCATTGCCGAACTTAAAAATCCCGAAATCACACGATTCAAAGGTTTGGGAGAAATCAGCCCCGATGAGTTCAAAGGATTTATTGGCAAAGAGATTCGCTTAGACCAAGTAACGCTGCGCAAAGAAGATGCCGTCAATGATTTGTTGGCATACTATATGGGCAAAAACACTTCCGAAAGGCAGAACTTCATCATCAACAACCTCGTTATTGAAGAGGATAAAGTTGAGGAATAACTTACTGCTTTAACCGTAAAATCAACAGAATCGGATCATGATCTGAATAGCGGAACAGCAAGTTCTTTTTCGCTTGTGCTGTCAGGTTCTTTTCGACAGGCATCGTGCCATGAACATCCTTGAAGTTGTACTTACTCTTGAATCCTGCCGAGTAATAAACGTCCGTATTCCAATGCAGATGATGTACTGAGACCACTTGTTCTTCCATGCTCGGCGAAGCAAAGGCACGGTCCAAACTACCACATTCACCTCTGTATGAATAGGAATAATCGTGCGCATAACCGGTTAACAAATCTTCATAGCCCGCACTGACAATCGCCTGTATCGGCTGTTCGCAGCGATAGCAGTTATAGTCACCCAACCACAATATATCTGAATCTGTATAAGTTCCGTCTGCATAAGCGCTGTCTATACATTGAAGTATTGCCGTTATGTTATTCATTCTTCGTTCATTCGACACAACTGGATTACCGCGTTTGCTACGGGGATGATTGAGCGAAACGACAAACTGCTCACCGGTACTTATTTCTTCCCAACCTTGCAACATAAAGCGATAGGTATAGATGCTTGGTTTTTGATAAGCAAAACGGAGTTCGCCAATTGGACGCAATCGGTCTGTCCTATAAATAAATCCCACAGAAATTGTATCACCGTCCGTTTCATCGGTGCGCACAAAAGCATAGACATCCCGTTTGGCAACTTTGTTCATTGCAGCCACAAGTTCTGCCGGCGCAGATGGTCCTTTCTCCAGTTCACACAAGGCATATAAATCCGCATTTATTCGCACTAAGGCGGACGACACTTTCAACGTTTGCAAGGCATGTTGTTGAGAGGTAATGTTCTTCGATGCATAACCGCCCTGATGCACAAAATAGTTTTGTATGTTTGCACCGCAGATGCGCAAATCAGTCTTTTTGGATTTGGGCACGCGCGGAGAAGGATTGTAGTTCTTAAACTTCGGCTGTTGCCCCGTCATCAGAACGCCTTCTTCCATCACAGTTGCTTGCAGATTCCTCACGGTTGAACCTAAATTCAAATAATATGGTGCTTTGCAAACCAATTGAAGGCTATGGGCTTCATTATATGCTTTTAGGCGAAAATACTCCGCACTATCACCTTCAGATAGTCCTGCCGCATTTTCTTCGGGCACATACAAACGCTCTGTCGCAAGCAATACCGTATCGCGGAAACTATTGCACACAACCATTGGCGTTGTTAATAGCACGCGCTGACCTTGATAGGCAGACCAACCATCGTTTTGCAGCGATTCAAACGAAATACGGGTGACAGAATACCCCGACAACACAACAAACAGGGAAATCAATAGGAGTGTTTTTCTCATAGATTGGATGATTTACTTTTTCAGCCTGCAAAGGTAATGTAATTTTTCGAAATACGCAAATAAATCATACTTTTTTCAGTAAAAATTGCACATGTCAAATATTTGTAGTACCTTTGCATGAAATTTGCAAAACTCCGGAATTATGAACATAACAGATTATGAGATAATATCTGAACGGCAGGAGCGTGTTCTTCGTTACTTGTTGGGGCACCAGATACCTTTCACGACGTACAATCACCCCGAAGGCAAGACCATAGAAGAGGCAAAACGCTGGTGGCACGATGATGGCAGTGTTCATTGCAAAAACATCTTTATGCGCAATCACAAAGGAGACCAGCATTATCTCATCTGCTTCCCTTGCGATTACGACTTGGCTATTCATGACATCGAACACTGGCTTAAAGAGGTCCTTGTGTCGCAGGGAATGAAAGCACCCGGAAAACTATCCTTTGCCTCGCCGGAACGAATGATGCGCTATCTTGGTTTAGAACCCGGAAGTGTCAGTCCGTTCGGACTCATCAATGACAACGAACATCATGTCATTCTCTTTTTAGACAGCCGCTTGAAAGACGCAAAATCACTGTCTTTCCACCCCAACGACTGCAGAGGAACCGTTGTGTTAAGTCAAGAGGCATTTCAGCAATTCCTCGCCACACGCGAAAATAAAGTTGAATACATTAACGCATTGTAACATATGAGACATCTTTGTATATGGGCACAAATGGTTGTTACGGTTATGCTTGTCACTGCTTGCCAACCGCACAAATCTCTTGAGCAACAAGCTGCGGAACTATGCCGTTACATACCGGATCACGAACTGCTTCCTGAGGCAAAAGACTATATGACTGAGGAGTTCTATAATCTTTTAGATACAATGTTCAACCGTTTGCCTGAACATGATACGATGGACAATGAATGGTTGTATTATTTCGTTACGGGGAATGGGGGCACAATTGCCGACTACGAGGTAAAAGGTGTTCAGTGCATGGACGATTCCAATGCTGTTGCGACGATCCTTGTACGACAGAAGTGGCAAGATGGTTCTTTTGCAGATGGAAGTGATGTTGATGAGCACAAACTTTACATGAGGAAAGTCAACGGTAAATGGCTCATTGATGATTTCGATGAACACAAAGCGGATTGTGTCAATTACCTTGCTACTGAAAAATCAAAAAACTGACACTTGCAAATTAGCGCAGCACAATAAACTAAAAAGTGCAGCATTTTTCACAAAAAACGCACTTTTTTTTTGCACATATCAAATTTTTGTTGTACCTTTGCACGCTTTTTCGTGCTATGCGCCGAAAAACGCGATGTTTAACCCTTTAACGTTTGGGTAAACCGCTTGCAAAACACGGTCCGACCAAACATCTGTATCTACCACTATGGCAGAAAACAAATCTCTCCAGAACTTCGACTGGGATGCCTATGAGAAAGAATCAAAAGGCTCATTAAACGAAGAACTTATCCAAAAGTATGACAACACCTTGAAAGCAATCAAGGACAAAGAAGTTGTTGAAGGTGTTGTTACTTCCATTAACAAACGCGAAGTAGTCGTAAACGTTGGTTTCAAATCCGATGGCATCGTTCCGGCAACAGAGTTCCGCTACAATCCCGACCTTAAAGTTGGTGACAAAGTGGAAGTGTTCATCGAAAGCCAAGAGGACAAAAAAGGACAATTGGTATTGTCTCACAAAGAAGCACGCGCAGCTCAAGCTTGGGATCGCGTTGTTGTTGCTTGCAACAGCGGTGAAATCGTTAACGGTTATATCAAATGCCGCACCAAAGGTGGCATGATCGTTGACGTTCTCGGCATGGAAGCATTCCTCCCGGGCAGCCAAATCGACGTTAAACCTATCCGTGACTACGATGTATTCGTCGGAAAAACGATGGAGTTCAAAATCGTTAAGGTTAACGAAGAATTCCGCAATGTTGTTGTTTCTCATAAAGCCCTTATCGAGGCTGAACTGGAAGCACAAAAGAAAGAAATCGTTTCTCACCTTGAGAAAGGTCAAGTCCTCGAAGGTGTCGTTAAGAACATTACCAACTACGGTGTGTTCATCGACCTCGGCGGCGTAGATGGTCTTATCCATATCACCGACCTCAGCTGGGGACGCGTTTCCGACCCGAAGGAAATCGTACAACTCGACCAAAAGATCAATGTTGTTATCCTCGACTTCGACGAAGAGAAAAAACGCATTGCTCTCGGTCTCAAACAACTCACACCGCATCCATGGGATGCCCTTGATCCGAACCTCAAAGTCGGAGACAAAGTACGCGGTAAAGTTGTCGTTATGGCAGACTACGGCGCATTTGTTGAAGTATGCGACGGCGTAGAAGGACTGATTCACGTGAGCGAAATGAGCTGGAGTCAACACCTCCGCAGTGCCAACGACTTCTTGAAAGTTGGTGACGAGGTAGAAGCAGTTATCCTGACTCTGGACCGCGACGAGCGCAAGATGTCTCTGGGTATCAAACAACTCAAACCAGATCCATGGGAGAACGTAACTGAGAAGTATGCTGTTGGCACACGCCACTGGGCTAAGGTTCGTAACTTCACAAGCTTCGGCGTATTCGTTGAAATCGAAGAAGGCGTTGACGGACTTATCCACATCAGCGACCTAAGCTGGACCAAGAAGATCAAACACCCGAATGAGTTCACATCAATCGGTGCTGAAATCGAGGTTGTAGTTCTCGAAATCGACAAAGAGAACCGCCGCTTGAGCCTCGGTCACAAACAACTTGAGGAGAATCCTTGGGAAGAGTTAGAGGCTAAATTCGGTTTGGATACCGTTGTCGAAGGCAAAATTGTTGAACTGAGCGACAAAGGCGCAGTTGTATCTTTGGAAGATGGCGTAGAAGGTTTCTGCACCGCACGTCACCTGGCTAAAGAAGACAAGACTCCTGCCGCTAAAGGCGATACGATGGAATTCCGCGTAATCGAGTTCAACAAAGACGCAAAACGTATTATGCTCAGCCACCTCCGTACTTGGGAGGAGCGCAAAGAGGCTCCTGCTAAAGAGGCAAAGGCTAAGAAAGAAGCAGCTCCTGAGATGCCAAAGATGGAGAAAACCACTCTTGGCGATCTCGGCGTACTCGCTGACCTCAAAGCAAGCTTAGAGGAGAAACCTGCAAAGAAAACTGCCGGCAAGAAAGCAGCAAAGGCTGAAGAGCCCGCAGAAAAACCCGCAGAAGCTCCCGTAGAAGAAGCTCCTGCTGAAGAAGCAGCTCCAAAAGCTAAGAAAACAAAGAAAGCGTAATCATCAATGCGTTTAACAAAAAAAGTGCAGGCAACTGCACTTTTTTTGTCCCCTATTCTATCTGTCCGGAGCTACTTTTTTCCTCCGACGAGTTGCTGTATTTCACTCAGTTTATTGAGTGCCTCCAGCGGTGTTAGCGCATTGATATCGATTTGCTTCACTTCGTCACGGATTTGTTCCAAAACAGGGTCATCCAATTGGAAGAAACTCAACTGCATTCCCTCTCTTTGTTCTCCAATCTGCTGCATCGGTTTGGCGATGTTATTACCCGCATTGGCATTTTCCAAGCCCTTTAGCACTTGATCCGCACGGTCCACAATCGACATCGGCATTCCGGCTAATTTCGCCACGTGAATACCAAAACTATGCTCCGAACCGCCGCGTACTAATTTGCGCAAGAAGATAACTTTTCCGTTCACCTCTTTCACACTGACATTGTAATTCCGCACGCGGGTAAGCGTTTTTTCCAATTCGTTTAACTCGTGATAATGCGTAGCAAACAAGGTCTTTGCATGCCCTTTGTGCTCGTGGATATATTCCACAATTGCCCAAGCAATAGATATACCATCATACGTACTTGTACCACGTCCCAATTCGTCAAAAAGCACTAAACTACGCTCGCTAAGGTTATTGAGAATAGCAGCCGCTTCATTCATCTCTACCATAAACGTGGATTCTCCCAATGAGATATTATCGCTGGCTCCGACACGGGTGAATATTTTATCAACGACCCCGATAGACGCGCTCTCTGCCGGTACAAAACTACCAATCTGCGCCATCAATACAATTAACGCAGTCTGCCGCAGCAGCGCGGATTTACCTGCCATATTCGGTCCGGTCAGAATGATTATCTGTTGCCCGTTATTATCCAACAGCACATCATTGGCAATATATTGTTCACCGATAGGCATTTGCTGTTCAATCACGGGGTGACGGCCCTGGCGTATATCTATCACCAGACTATCATTGACATCAGGACAAACATATCTATTCTGTTGGGCAATGATAGCAAATGACAACAAGCAGTCCAATTGCGCCAAGATTCGGGCATCCAACTGCATCTGCGGCACCCACTCACCCATTGCCAGCATCAGTTCCATATAAAGGCGGCTCTCGATGATGGCAATCTTGCTTTCTGCGGTAGTTATCTTTTCCTCGTACTGCTTCAGTTCCTCGGTGATATACCGTTCTGCTCCGACTAATGTTTGCTTTCGAATCCAATCGGCTGGGACTTTGTCTTTGAATGTATTGCGGACCTCCAGATAATAGCCGAACACGTTGTTAAAACCAATCTTCAGGCTTGGTATTCCGGTTCGTTCCGCTTCGCGTTGCTGAATCTGCTGCAGGTAGTTTTTCCCGTCTGTTTGTATATCACGCAGTTCGTCCAATTCGGCATCTACTCCTCGCGCGATGATATTCGGTCTTCCTTGTGCCAAAGGCGGGTCCGGTACAATCTCTCGTTCAATGCGGGCACGTATCTCTGCGCAAGCGTCCAGTTCACTGCCTAAAAGCGTAAGGAAAGAATTCTCCGTTGCCTGTTCGCACAGTTCCTTAATAGGTTTAACAGCGCGCAGCGCCGCAGCCAATTGAACCATTTCCCGCGGGCCTATCCGACCGGTTGAAATCTTACTGACTACACGCTCCATATCGCCGATGTGCTGCAGCTGTTCAAATAATAATTCACGCGCCTCGGGATAGCGGAACAAGTGTTCCACGACAGCCTGCCGGTTGCGAATAGCCCGCACGTCCTTCAGCGGCAATCCCAACCAACGACGGATAAGTCGCCCGCCCATAGGCGTTTGGGTCTGGTCAAGAATTGTTACCAGCGTTTTGCTTTCAGCCGTCTGTCCGCCTAACAACTCCAGATTCCGTATTGTGAAACGGTCGAGCCATACATAACGGTCTTCTTCGATACGGCTCAAGTGTTTGATATGTCCTGTCTGGAGGTGTTGTGTCATATCGAGGTAGTGCAAGATACCACCTGCTGCTACAACGGCTTGCGGTAACGCATCCACACCGAATCCCTTGAGATTAGCTGTTTGGAATTGCTTCGTCAGACGGTCATTAGCGGCTTGCTCGGTCAACATCCAGTCATCCAGCTCAAAAGTGAAATACCGATTCCCGAAATGGGACTCAAACATCTCTCGTTTGCCACGAAGATACAGCACTTCTTTCGGTGCAAAGTTCACAAGCAGTTTGTCAATATAATCGGCATCCCCTTGCGCCACAAGGAATTCGCCCGTACTGATATCCAAAAACGCTACTCCTATCGCTACTTTGGCAAAATGCACACAGGCGACGAAGTTATTTTCCTTCTGCGTCAACGTTGTATCCGAGTAACTGACACCCGGTGTCACCAATTCCGTTACACCGCGCTTCACTAATTTCTTAGTCAGTTTCGGGTCTTCCAGTTGGTCACAAATAGCAACCCTCAAGCCTGCGCGCACGAGTTTGGGCAAATACGTATCCAGTGCATGAAAGGGGAATCCCGCCATCTCTGTTGCCACATTGCCGCCATTATTATTACGGTGCGTGAGCGTGATATTCAGAATCTTAGACGCGCGCACAGCGTCCTCACAATAAGTCTCATAGAAATCCCCACAACGGAAAAGTAATAACGCGTCCGGATATTGTGCCTTGATATCCCGAAACTGCTTCATCATGGGGGTGTCATTCGCGTTTGTAGCCATAATCGTGCTTTATTTAAAATCCACCGTCACCTTAAAGTTAAACATTCTTCCTGTCAGGTAATTCGGGCTCGCCCATTGAAAACCGTTAGCGTCGCTCACCCAAAAATAGGAGTTGACGTTTTTCCATCCAACAAGGTTAAACACCTCAAACTGCAAAGCCCACTGACTAATATGCTTTGCACTTTCCGCGCGCATAAACTTCGCTGTTTTGGCATTAAACGAATAGGTCGCTCCCAAGTCAATACGCCGGTATGGCGGTGTGCGGAATTCTTTCATTGTGAGGATATTTCTGGGTGCAGAGAATGGCAAGCCGTCACTCCAAATAAACTTGATATGAAATACCAGTTGCGGCAAGCGGGGAAAATAGTCTTGGAACAACATGGAGAAGGAATAGCGCTGTTCTTGCGGCGATGGCAGCCATCCCCATTCCGGATGATCGATCTGCTTTTGACGGGCAGACATCGCCGAGAAACTAATCCACGAATCTGCTCCCGGCACCAGCTCGCCATATAACTTCAGGTCCACCCCTGCCGCGTATCCATAAGCATCGTTTTTACCCGAATAGCGCACGCGCACATTGTCCACCGTGTAACTAACCATCCGGTCTATATACTTGTAATACAACTCGGTCGTAAACTTGAACGGTCTGCCCCACGCACGAAAGTAATAATCAAATCCCGCTAATGCATGCACCGAACGCTGCGCGCGAAGTTTATCATTCAGATGGATTCGCGTCACACCATCTATATTGGTGATTGTGTCACGCAGTTCCTTATAGAACGGGGCTTGATAGTACAATCCTGTAGCCAAGCGGAAACTGATATCTCTTTTCCACCCCGGAATAAACTCCACGGATGCACGTGGAGACGGCAGTACTTCGTTGGTATATGACCACCAGTTCAAGCGCGCACCGACCGTCAACAAAATTCGGCAAGCCTCTGTATTCCAGCGATATGAATCCTGTATAAAGGCTTGCAATCGAATGGAGTTCATAGTAGCTTTACCGCGCATTGAATAGAACAGTTCCATTGCCTCGTCATTATTCGGTTGCGAATAACCCGCCGAGTCGCGCCATTGCCATTCGCTGATATGGTCCGCAATAAACTCTCCTTGTCCACTGATTCCCCAACTAAGCGTATTTTGTCCGCTCAACCACTCTCCACGATGTGCCAAGTTCACCACTCCTGCTTGCAAACTGTTCCGTGCATGCTCGTGATAGGTACCGACGCCCAAAGCGGAAGCGTCTTCAAATTGTCCCATTTCAGGGTCTGTATTCGAGCTTTGAGTATCATCTTCCAACGAGTTTTCTTTGATTACATATTCTCCGGTGATATCAAACGTCTCCCGTTCATTCGTATAGAAACCGCTCAAATCAAAGCCGATATGCAGTTTGTCTTTGTTGGCAAGTGTCCACTCTCCATTGGCAGAAAGCGCCGCAAAAGCGTTTAGGAAACGGTCTTTTTCCTGGCCATCGTAGAATATCTCTACTTTTCTTGAGATGGTTGATGTTCCGAAGCTCACGACAACCGAATCAGGCTGAAAGCGATAGTCGTTAAGACTGACGTTTCCCAAGAATGACATATTCCATGCGCCGTGACGGTTGTCTTTACCGGCTTTCCATGTCATAAACGTCTGGTAATCGACGAAGTTGGGCTTATAACTGCCTGCAGTCGGCATAGCGCCAAGCAAATAGCTGGATGTTTTATAGCGTATTCCGTGCATTTGCGCGAACGTACTATCGCCGTGTCCGATATATGCACTTGCGCCCAAAAGACTGGCGCTGATGCTGCCTTCTATCCGTTCGGGGCGCTTGTATGTGATATCCAGCACGCTGGACATCTTATCGCCATATTGCGCTCCGAAACCACCTGCCGAGAACTGCACATTGCTCACCATCTCCGGATTGACGAAACTCAGTCCCTCCTGTTGCCCGCTACGGATAAGCAAAGGACGATGTACCTCAATGCCGTTGACATACACTTCGTTCTCGTCGAAGTTTCCGCCGCGCACGTTATATTGGCTGCTCAATTCGTTGTTCTGATTGACGCCGGCAAAAGTAATCAGGATACTTTCAATAGATCCTCCAGTAGCGTCGGGCATCAGCCTTGTTGTACCAGCATCAATCTCGTCCATAGTGCCGGATGTACGTTTGATACCGCGCACCTCCACTTCCTCTATCCATTGCTCGTCAGTAGGCAGCGAGACATTGATATTCACCACATCCTGACATCCGACCAAGTGCTGTCGCATGGTTACGTATCCGACCATCGAAAACACCAGTTCTGTTTCCTGTGTTTGTTCCGGCGTTTCGTTGCAATCGACTTGCACGGAATAGTATCCGTTTTTATTTGTCGTTGTGCCTTGCTGTATGCCGTTTTCGTTTTGTACGGTTACGTTCACTAATTCGATACCTCGGTTATCGCTATCTGTTACATAACCATACACCCGCATTGTGCGGGCGTATAAACTCGTTGCCAACAACAAGGTGTAAGCAACGAGTACACAATATCTAACTACGCAGCGGTTTATTTCTGGAAGTAACGTTTAAACAGGCCTTCGAATCCCTTCCCGTGACGTGCCTCGTCCCGTGCCATTTCGTGCACGGTATCGTGAATAGCGTCCAGGTTCAGTTGTTTTGCGCGTGTAGCGATACGCAGTTTATCTTCGCAGGCGCCAGCTTCTGCCATCATACGTTTTTCGAGGTTGGTTTTGGTATCCCAAACGACTTCCCCTAATAGTTCAGCAAACTTAGCGCAGTGTTCTGCCTCTTCGAAAGCATACTGCCGGAAAGCTGCAGCTATTTCGGGATATCCTTCGCGGTCTGCTTGACGCGACATAGCCAAGTACATGCCCACTTCGGTAGCTTCACCCAAGAAATGTGCGTTTAGGTCTTTACGCATTTGTTCATCGGTGTCTTTTGCAACGCCAAGGATATGTTCGCATGCGAACTCGAGTCCTTCCCCTTTAGACTCTTTCCATGTAACGAGTTGTTTGCATTGTGGGCAGCGCTCAGGAGCAACCTCGCCCTCGAAAACGAATCCGCAAATCGGACAAATGAATTTCTTTTTCATAATAGTGAATTTAATGTTGTTAATTTCGCTGCAAAGATAATACAAAAAATTGATATACACAAATTTTTTTGAAAGATTATTGAAAAATTCATCACTAAACGTGCGCATCACAGTAAACTGCTCTCCTCATCGGCTCAATAGATTATCTAAAGAAAAGCGAGCAGAACGCTAAGCAGTTAAAGGTTTTTACTTGCATCTTAGCCATGTTAGTCAGGTTTTAGGTTAAACAATTTTCGAGAAGTTTCGTGCGTGTCTCGGAAGGGTCTCGAAAGGTTCTCGAAGTTAATTATATGTCTTTCGCGATTGACGGTGCAAAGATACGATGAACATTTTACTTTTTCCAAATTTTTTTTGCAAAAAAAATCAAAAAAATGCATTTTTCTTGTTTTTTCACCAAATGACAAGAAAAGGGGCATAAATGCAAATTCACATTTCACAGATTCACACATGCTGTGTACCCTCATAAAATGGTCATAATATATAATATAATATATATATTATATTTATATTATGGCAGAAATCAGAACGTACATTGCTTATGTGAAAGTGTGAATTGTGAATCTATCTTTTGTGCGACTAAGTGTGCTACTCGGTCACATTCAGACTCTGAACTGGCACGAGCGTTTGTTCCTCAATCTGTTAGCAAGATCGATGTTCATATAACACATTATGATAAAAAAATGCGGAGCGATATGCCCCGCATTTTTCATATAAGGATGAACCTTAGAGTTGTTCATCGTTTTGTGCGTATCTTGCTTCAGCGGCCTCGCGCGCAGCTTGGATAGAAGCATACTCTTCCGCATTGTGCACAATAACACGTTGGAACTCACGCAGACCCGTTCCTGCAGGAATGAGGTTACCGCAAATAACGTTCTCCTTCATTCCTTCGAGGTAATCAACACGTCCTTGGATAGCAGCCTCGTTAAGCACCTTTGTAGTCTCCTGGAATGATGCAGCAGACATAAACGATTTCGTACCTAAGGCAGCGCGTGTGATACCTTGCAGGATTTGCGAAGCCGTAGCGCAAACGGCATCTCTGGCAACCACCACTTTCTTATCGCGGCGACGCAGTGCAGAGTTCTCGTCATGCAGACGTCTTGCAGTGATGATTTGTCCCGGATGCAGAACTTCGGAAGCACCGGCATTGGTAACCACCTTTTTGCCCCAGATGCGGTCGTTTTCCTCAAGGAAGTCGAGTTTATCAACGATTTGTCCCTCCAGATAGCGTGTGTCACCCGGCTCAAGAATTTGTACCTTGCGCATCATTTGACGTACGATAATCTCAAAGTGTTTATCATTGATTTCTACACCCTGTAAGCGATAAACGGCTTGCGCTTCGTTCACGATATAATCTTGCACGGCAGTAGGTCCTTTAATCGCCAAGATATCATCCGGCGTAACGGCACCATCAGACAATGCTGTACCAGCGCGCACATAGTCACCCTCTTGCACGAGGATCTGCTTGGACAACGGAATCAGATAAGATTTCACTTCGCCCAGACGAGAGGTAATAGACAATTCACGGTTACCACGTTTGATTTTTCCGAACGAGATTTCACCATCAATCTCAGCAACGATAGCAGGATTGGACGGGTTACGCGCCTCGAAGAGCTCCGTTACACGCGGCAGACCACCGGTGATATCACCGACATTACCCATTGAGCGTGACTGTGTGAACAAGAGATCGCCCACTTTCACATCAGCTCCATCGGGGTGAACAAGCGTTGCCTTCACCGGCAAGTTGAATGAGCGTACGATATTGCCGTCCTTGTCTGTGATATGCGCCATCGGCATCTTCGACTTGTCACGAGTATCAATAATCGTTACTTCTTTCTTACCGGTTTGTTCATCCGTTTCGGTTTTTGCGGTAACACCTTCAATAAGGTCAGAATAAGTCAACTTACCCGCCACCTCAATTACGAGAGAAGCCTTATAGGGATTCCATTCGCAGACCATTGTGCCCTTCTTGTATTCCTCACCCGGCTTGATAAGCAATTTAGCAGAATACGGGATATTGAAGGTCGTAAGCACAACATCAGTATTGGGATCAACCACGCGGAGGTCATTGAGACGGCTGACAACAATAGTCTCACCGCTTTCAGTTGTGATAGTACGCAATTCGTCAATCTCCACACGACCATCTTGCGGAATAGCATAATTACTTTGCGCGGATCCACCACCAGCGACACCACCGGAGTGGAAGGTACGCAGGGTAAGCTGTGTACCGGGTTCGCCGATAGCCTGTGCAGCAATCACGCCGACAGCCTCACCGCGCTGAACCATTTGACGGGTTGCAAGGTTGCGTCCGTAGCACTTTGCACATACACCGTGTTTCGATTCACACGTCAAAACCGAGCGGATTTCGACTTCTTCGATACCAGCGGCCTCGATAGCAGCACATGCTGCCTCGCGAATCTCTTCACCTGCTTCAACGATGATATTTCCCTCGCGGTCCATAATATCATGTACAGAAACACGTCCGAGGATTCGTTGCGAGAGTGAAGCTACCACGTTATCGTTTTGCTTAATAGCGCGAGCAGTCAAACCACGCAGTGTTCCGCAGTCTTCCTCAGTGATAATCACATCGTGCGATACGTCCACCAAACGACGTGTCAAGTATCCAGCATCAGCGGTCTTCAACGCGGTATCGGACAGACCTTTACGTGCACCGTGAGTAGAGATGAAGTACTCCAACATGGACAATCCTTCTTTAAAGTTCGCCAAAATCGGGTTTTCAATCTTCTGACGTGAATCGGCAACGCCCGCCTTTTGCGGTTTAGCCATAAGTCCACGCATACCTGCGAGCTGTTTAATCTGCTGTTTAGATCCACGGGCACCGGAGTCCATCATCATATAAACAGAGTTAAAGCCTTGGTCAGCGTCCTCCATGTGCTTAATCAGCGCTTTGGAGAGTTTGTCATCGACATCGTCCCAAATACCGCAGACTTGGTTATAACGTTCGTCATCGCCTAACAGACCTTCATTATACAACTCGGTGATATTTTCGACCTTTGCGTTACCATCTGCGATAAGTTCTTTCTTTTCCTCAGGAATAAGGATGTCGTTGAGGTTGAAGCTCAAGCCACCCTCAAAGGCTTTACGGTATCCCAAGTTTTTGATATCGTCAAGGAACTGTGCTGTACGCGCAACGCCACACGCAACGATTACCTTTGAGATAATTTTCTTGACTTCACTCTTCTTCAATGTCACATTTTGGAAACCAACCTCTTTCGGCACAAACGCATTCACCATGACACGTCCCGGAGTGGTCTCAATCAGTTCACCATTAATACGCACTTTAACGATGGCGTGGATGTCCACTTTTCCTTCGTTCAGCGCAATAGTGCACTCTTCAGGGCTATAGAAGCAAAGTCCTTCACCCTTCACACCTGCACGCGGTTTAGAGATGTAGTATAGTCCCAAAATCATATCCTGTGAAGGCACAGTAATCGGGTTACCATTAGCCGGGTCAAGGATATTGTGTGAGCCAAGCATCAACAACTGCGCCTCAAGAATAGCTTCGTTCGACAGCGGAAGGTGCACAGCCATTTGGTCACCATCAAAGTCGGCGTTAAATCCGGCACAAGCCAGCGGGTGCAATTGAATAGCTTTACCCTCAATCATACGCGGTTGGAACGCCAAGATACCATGACGGTGCAAGGTCGGAGCACGGTTCAACAATACCGGATGACCTTCCATTACATGTTCCAGAATCTCAAAGATAACAGGCTCCTTGCGGTCAATAATTTTCTTGGCAGATTTCACAGTCTTCACCAATCCGCGCTCAATGAGTTTACGGATAATAAACGGTTTGTACAGTTCCGCCGCCATATCTTTAGGCAGACCACATTCGTGCATTTTCAATTCAGGACCGACAACAATAACCGAACGAGCAGAATAGTCCACACGTTTACCGAGCAAGTTCTGACGGAAACGACCTTGTTTACCTTTCAATGAGTCAGACAAGGACTTCAACGGGCGGTTAGCATCCGACTTGATAGCTGTCGTTTTACGGCTGTTATCGAATAAGCTGTCCACTGCTTCCTGCAACATACGTTTTTCATTGCGCAGAATCACATCGGGAGCTTTAATTTCGATGAGTCGTTTGAGACGATTATTACGAATAATGACGCGACGATAGAGGTCGTTGAGGTCAGAGGTAGCAAAACGTCCACCATCCAGCGGAACCAATGGGCGCAACTCCGGCGGCGTTACAGGAATAACCTGCAGAATCATCCATTCGGGTTTATTGCGGTTCTTGCTTGCACGGAAAGACTCAACAACTTGGAGTCGCTTAAGTGCATCCTGTTTGCGTTGCATTGACGAATCAGTATTAGCGCGATGGCGCAATTCATAACTCAACTCGTCCAAATCAATCTTGCAAAGCAGATCGTACACTGCCTCAGCGCCCATTTTGATGATTACTTTCTTAGCGTCTGTATCCTCAAGTTGGTCATTGTTTTCCGGGATTCTGCTCAACAGTTGTTCGTATTCATCCTCCTCCAGTAAAGCAAGATTCTCGATTGTAACATCTCCCACCGTTTGCCCTGCTAACACACCGGCCTGCAGAACGAGGTATTTCTCATAATAGATAACTGCATCCAGTTTCTTAGTAGGAATACCGAGTAAAGCCGCCATTTTAGAAGGCAATGAGCGCAGATACCAGATATGTGCGACGGGCACAGCAAGACGAATATGTCCCATACGCTCACGACGCACTTTTTTCTCCGTCACTTCTACACCGCAACGCTCGCATACAATACCTTTGTAGCGGATACGTTTATACTTACCGCAATGACATTCATAGTCCTTAGTAGGGCCAAAGATGCGTTCGCAGAACAAACCGTCACGTTCGGGTTTATAGGTGCGGTAGTTAATGGTTTCGGGCTTGAGCACTTCTCCGCTCGAAAGCGTCATAATCTCATCCGGTGATGCCAGACCAATACTAATCTTGGTAAAACCGGTTTTCTTTGTAGTGGTATTTTCTTTTTTGTATGCCATAGTCTTTTACTCCATTGTAATCGACAGAGCCAAGCCCTGCAATTCGTGTAACAATACGTTGAGTGATTCAGGCAGACCGGGCGTTGGCATCGGTTCGCCTTTGACAATAGCCTCGTAAGTACGAGCACGACCGGTTACATCATCAGATTTAACCGTCAGAATCTCTTGGAGGACGTGTGCCGCTCCGTGTGCTTCGAGCGCCCAAACCTCCATTTCTCCGAAACGCTGACCACCAAATTGTGCTTTACCACCAAGAGGTTGTTGCGTAATGAGACTGTACGGGCCAATCGAACGTGCGTGCATCTTATCGTCAACCATGTGACCGAGTTTCATGAAGTAAGTCACACCTACAGTAGCCATTTGGTCGAATGCTTCACCTGTGCCACCGTCATACAACTGTGTCTTACCTGCACGAGGCAAGCCTGCCTTGTCTGTCCACTCATTAAGGTCGTCCAATGTGCAGCCATCAAAGATAGGTGTAGCAAACTTAACGCCTAACTCACGACCTGCCCATCCGAGAACCGCCTCGAATATCTGACCGATATTCATACGAGAAGGCACACCCAGCGGATTAAGAACGATATCCACAGGAGTACCATCTGCCAAGAACGGCATATCTTCTACACGGACAATCTTACTTACAATACCTTTATTACCGTGACGACCAGCCATTTTATCGCCCACACGAATCTTACGTTTCTTGCAAACATAAACCTTCGCCATTTGGATGATACCATTTGGAAGCTCGTCACCAATCGTCAGATTGTATTTTTCACGCTTCAGGGCTGCATCATACTCCTTATATTTATTTATATAATTCATGATGCAACGACGCACGAGGTCACTACGATGCTCATCAGTAGTCCAGTTTTCCAACATAACCGACATGTAATCGATTTGATTCAAACGTTCCTTCGAGAAGACTGTTCCTTTCGGAATCAACTCGGTACCCAGTACATCATAGACGCCATTGGACTGACGGGCACGCAACAAAGTGCTCAATTTCTCGATCAACAATTCACGCAACTTTTCTGCTTTGGCTTTGAATTGTTCGTCCATTTGAGCAATGCGCATTTTGTCTTCCATTTTCTGTTTGCGGTCCTTCATTGCCCGGGTGTAGAGTTTTTTATCCACAATAACACCATCCAAAGAAGGACTTGCCTTCAACGAAGCATCTTTTACGTCACCGGCTTTCTCACCGAAGATTGCTTTCAGCAATTTCTCTTCAGGACTTGGATCTGTTTCACCTTTCGGCGTGATTTTACCAATCATGATATCTCCCGGAGTGATGCGTGCACCGATACGGATGATACCGTTCTCATCCAAGTCTTTCGTAGCCTCTTCACCTATATTCGGGATATCTGCCGTGAACTCTTCCATACCACGCTTCGTTTCGCGTACTTCAAGCAGTTGTTCAACTACGTGTACAGAAGTAAACATATCCTCGCGAACAATACGTTCAGACAGGACAATGGCATCCTCGTAGTTATATCCTTTCCAAGGAATATAAGCTACTTTCAGGTTCTTACCAAGAGCCAATTCTCCATTCTCGGTTGCAAAACCCTCAGTGAGGATTTGTCCTTCCTCCACATAATCGCCCTTACGAACGATAGGACGAAGATCGATGGTAGTGTTTTGGTTGGTTTTCTGGAACTTGGGTAAGTTATATTCTACTTCAGCGGAATCAAAGCTGATGAAGTCTTCATCCTCACTGCGGTCAAGTTGGATACGGATTCTATCGGCATCAACATACGTTACGACACCAGCACCTTCCGCCACGATTTGCGTACGGCTATCCTTAATCAACTGCCCTTCGATACCTGTTCCGACAATAGGTGCTTCATTGCGCAGCAGAGGTACTGCCTGACGCATCATGTTCGAACCCATCAAAGCACGGTTAGCATCATCGTGCTCCAAGAACGGGATCAAAGCTGCAGCGATAGAGGCAATCTGAGAAGGAGATACGTCCATCAAGTCAATTTGATCCGGGGCTACAACCGGAAAATCTGACTCGAAACGAGCTTTAACCTTATTGCGGACAAATTTTCCGTTTTCATCAAGTGGCGCATTACCTTGTGCCACTGTCTTACTCTCCTCGTCCTCAGCTGTCATATATACGACATGGTCATTATCCAAATCTACCACGCCATTAGATGCGACACGGTAAGGCGTCTCAATAAAACCGAGGTCATTAATCTTTGCATATACGCACAAACTTGAAATAAGTCCGATATTCGGTCCTTCAGGTGTCTCAATCGGGCAGAGACGGCCATAGTGCGTATAGTGTACGTCACGAACTTCAAATCCTGCACGGTCACGGCTCAAACCACCAGGACCTAAGGCAGACATACGGCGTTTGTGAGTAATCTCAGCCAATGGATTCTGTTGATCCATAAATTGGCTCAAGGCATTAGTTCCGAAATAAGAATTGATAACACTCGTAATAGCTTTTGAGTTAATCAAATCTGTTGGAGTAAACACTTCCGTATCACGTACATTCATACGTTCGCGAATGGTACGGCTCATACGCGCCAAACCAATGCCGAATTGGTTATACAACTGTTCACCAACGGTACGTACCCGACGGTTTGACAAGTGGTCAATATCATCAACCTCTGCATTTGAGTTAATTAACTCAACGAGGTACTTGATAATCTCAATCATGTCTTCTTTCGTCAGCACGCGGGTATCTTCAGAGATGTTCATCGACAACTTGCGATTGATACGATAACGTCCCACTTCACCCAAATCATAACGTTTTTGCGAGAAGAACAGGTTTTGAATCATTTCGCGTGCCGTTGTATCATCAGCCGGTTCCGCATTACGTAACTGACGGTAGATGTAAAGCACAGCTTCTTTTTCGGAACGTGCAGGGTCTTTCTGCAATGTATTGAAGATTATCGAATAATCAGACTCACGCGTTTCTTCTTTATGCAAAAGAATAGTCTTTGCTCCAGACTCAAGAATACGATCACACAATTCTTGCGTCAGTTCCGTTTCACGTTCGATGATAACCTCGTTACGCTCGATTGAAACGACTTCTCCAGTATCCTCATCTACGAAATCTTCTGCCCATGATTTGAGGACATTACCCGCTAAGGTACGGCCGACAATATTTGCAAGATTTTCTTTATTGACCTTAACTTCTTCTGCCAATCCAAAGCAGTCAAGAATATCTTTATCAGACTCGAAACCGATGGCACGTAGCAAAGTTGTTACAGGTAATTTCTTTTTGCGGTCAATATATGCGTACATCACCTTGTTGATGTCTGTTGCAAACTCAATCCACGACCCGCGGAACGGAATGATACGAGCAGAATAAAGTTTCGTACCATTGGAGTGAGTAGATGTGCCAAAGAACACACCTGGAGAACGGTGCAACTGACTTACTACGACACGTTCAGCACCATTGATAATAAATGTGCCTTTAGGTGTCATATACGGAATAGCTCCGAGGAACACATCTTGAATAACTGTGTCAAACTCCTCGTGCTCAGGATCTGTACAATACAATTTAAGTTTTACCTTGAAAGGAACAGTATAAGACAAGCCACGCTGAATACATTCTTCAATAGAGTAACGCGGCTTATCAATATTGTAATCAAGGAATTCAAGCACAAAGTTGTTCCGAGTATCAGTAATTGGGAAATTTTCAGAGAACACTTTGAATAAACCTTCCTTACGGCGTTGTTCAGGAGTAGCATTCATTTGAACAAACTCACGGAAGGATTTTAATTGGATGTCCAAAAAGTCAGGATACGGCATTTGCTTTTGCATTGCCGAGAAGTTGACTCTTTGTTGTTGATTCTTTGTAGCCATTAATTGTTATTTAAGGTATTTTAACCAAAATAGCGATAGTTTTGCCGAAATTTTAACTCTTTTAATAATCGGCCTTTTTCAGAGAAAAAGGTTTAGACCCCTTTTTTGCAAGGGATCTAAACCTGGAACCAGTTTCTTACCGGCCGGTATTACTTCAGCTCAACCTCTGCGCCAACTTCTTCAAGCGCTTTCTTCAGAGCTTCAGCAGCTGCTTTGTCAAGACCTTCCTTAACTGTAGCGGGAGCAGCGTCAACGATGTCTTTAGCCTCTTTCAGACCAAGACCAGTTTGCTCCTTAACGGCCTTAACTACTTGCAATTTCTGTGCACCAGCGGATTTCAGTACTACGTCGAAAGAGGTCTTCTCTTCAACAGCAGCAGCTTCAGCGCCAGCTGCAGGACCAGCAGCAACTGCTACAGCAGCAGCGGCGGGTTCGATACCATACTCGTCTTTCAAAATTTGAGCGAGTTCATTAACTTCCTTAACTGTAAGGTTTACCAATTGTTCAGCAAAAGCTTTAAGATCTGCCATAATTGTATTTTTTTAAAATGTTTGTTTTTAATTTAGTTATTTTATATTGGTGTCTTCAATTCTTTTACCGAGACGATACCGAGACGATACCGAGACGTCACCGAGACACCGGCTTGCCTGATTTTACTCAGCGCGTTCACCCAGAGTCTTAAGAACTCCGTGAATGGTAGTACCTCCGGATTGGAGAGCGGAAACGACATTCTTAGCAGGCGATTGCAATAGAGCAATAAGGTCTGCGATAAGTTCGTTCTTCGACTTGATCGTTGTAAGGAAATCAAGATTCTGAGCACCAACATACACAGTTTCTTCCACATAAGCGGCTTTCAACTGAGGTTTAGCATCAGCATTCTTTTCTTTCTTTAAGATATCTTTAATCAGTTTAGCAGGAGCATTACCTGTATTGCAAAGCATTAAAGCAGTATTTCCTTTTAATGCCTCGAACATAGCAGCGTCAACGCCTTTTGCCTCCAAAGCCTTCTTAAGAAGGGTGTTTTTAGCCATGACAAGTTTAATGTCTGCCTTGAAGCATGCACGGCGCAATTCGCTTGTTTTCTCTGCGTTCAAACCCTCAATGTTAGTGAGGTAGAAGTGAGAATAGGAACCAAGTTGTTCTTGCAATTCACTGATGAGAGCGGTTTTATCTTCCTTTTTCATAATTTGTCCTTTCTAAAAATTACTCAATAGATTTCGGGTCAACTTTAATACCTTGACTCATCGTACTGGAAAGATAAATACTCTTGATATATGTACCCTTACTTACAGCCGGTTTGAGTTTGATAAGCGTTTGAATAAACTCAAGCGCGTTTCCGGTAATTGCTTCCGGAGTGAAACTTACTTTACCAATCGAAGTATGTACAATACCGAATTTGTCAACCTTGAAGTCAATCTTACCTTGCTTAACCTCTTTAACAGCCTTTGCAACGTCTGGCGTTACAGTACCGCTTTTGGGGTTCGGCATCAAGCCACGCGGACCAAGAACACGACCGAGAGCACCAATTTTACCCATGTATTGGGGTTGTGTGATCATAACGTCAAAATCGGTCCAACCGCCTTTGATTTTCTCCACATATTCATCCAAACCTACGAAATCTGCACCTGCTTCTTTGGCAGCAGCTTCCTGGTCAGGACCTACTAATGCAAGCACGCGAGTAACTTTACCTGTACCATTAGGCAGACTTACCACGCCACGAACCATTTGGTTCGCCTTACGCGGATCTACGCCCAAACGTACGTCGATATCTACACTGGCGTCAAACTTTGTCGTTGTAATCTCTTTTACGAGAGCAGCTGCTTCAGCAACTGTATAGAGCTTACCTGCTTCAATCTTCTCAGCAGCAAGCTTTTGATTTTTTGTCAATTTTGCCATAATAATGATTGAAGTTTAATTATTTAACGGTAATACCCATACTGCGCGCTGTACCACGAACCATCTTCTCTGCACTTTCTACAGTGAAGCAGTTCAGGTCCACCATCTTATCCTCTGCGATTTGACGGCATTGTTCAGCTGTAATTGAAGCCACTTTCTTACGGTTAGGTTCAGATGAACCGCCTTTAATCTTAGCTGCCTCAATCAGTTGTACTGCAACAGGAGGAGTCTTGACGATGAAGTCAAACGACTTGTCAGAATAAACGGTAATAACTACAGGCAGCACCTTTCCTGCCTTTTCTTGCGTTCTGGCATTGAATTGTTTACAAAACTCCATAATATTCACACCTTTCGAACCCAGTGCAGGTCCTACTGGAGGTGCAGGATTGGCAGCGCCACCCTTAATTTGAAGTTTAATAAAACCAGCAATTTCTTTAGCCATAGTTTTGTTAAATTTGTAATAGTTTTGCGATGTTAGCGTTACGATGTAACTCTCGCGGATTAAACAACTACCGAGTAGTCAAACGGCCCGTAACAATGCCTTCTACTCTTTCTCTACATCATTGAAACCCAACTCTAAAGGTGTTTGACGATCAAATATCGTCACAACGACCTTCAGTTTGTGTTTATCCTGCATTACTTCGCTCACGACGCCATTGAAGCCATTGAAAGCACCATTGGTTACTTTCACTTTTTCGCCTACAACGTACATCTCTTCGAGCGAGAGATTAGCAGCAGAATCCTCAACGGAACCAACAATCTTGTTTATTTCAGATTGCGGCACCGGTGCCGGCTTATTGGAAGCTTTACCGTCACCCAAGAATCCTAATACGTTGGGAATGTTGCGTAAAAGTGGGAAACACTCGTCCGTCAAGTTGCACTCTACCAGTATATAACCGGGGAGCAAATTACGCTCCTTAACTGTGCGTTTGCCGTTACGCATTACCACCACTTTTTCCGTTGGAATCATTACCTGAGAAACATACTCCTTAAATAAGGTAGAGGTCACGAGAGCACTTTCGATGTACTCTTTAACCTTATTTTCCTTACCGCTTATCGCGCGGAGCACGTACCATTTGAAGTTATTTTCAGCCATTCCAAATAAAATTAATTCTTTCAACTTTAATTAGAACAGACCGTAAATCAAGGTCATAATGTTTTCGAAACACCAGTCCATCAGCCAAACAATCAGCGCTAAAATAATGGATGCGACCAATACCAGCACTGAACTTTGTGCTAACTCCTTGGATGTCGGCCAACTGACTTTGTGAACTAACTCATTGTACGATTCCTTAATATTTTCTACCAGTTTCATATATGTAGATTTTTATTCAATTTTTTCCGCACTAACATTCCGGCCTTGACCAATGTCAAAGTCAGAATGGAAGCTATTTTGTAACATTGCACGGAAGGCAGGAATCGAACCCACATTAACGGTTTTGGAGACCGCTCTCCTACCATTGGAGGACTTCCGTTTGTTGGTAAAGCCGTGCGGGACCTGATGCCCCACACGGTTTAACCACTGACTAAATATTAGTCAAGAATCTTTGTGATTTGGCCAGAACCTACGGTACGACCACCTTCACGGATAGCGAAGCGAAGACCTTCAGAGCAAGCTACCGGATAGATGAGCTTAACTTGGATTTCGAGGTTATCGCCAGGCATAACCATTTCAGTTCCTTCCGGCAGAGTGATCTCACCGGTAACGTCCATGGTACGGATGTAGAACTGAGGACGATAGTGGTTGTGGAACGGAGTGTGACGGCCACCTTCTTCTTTCTTCAAGATATAAACAGAAGCCTTGAACTCTTCGTGAGGTTTAACGCAACCCGGGTGGGTAATAACCATACCACGTTTAACTTCGTCTTTGTCGATACCGCGGAGGAGAAGACCTACGTTATCACCAGCTTCACCTTGGTCAAGGAGTTTGCGGAACATTTCCACGCCGGTTACAACGGATTTCTTACCATCTGCACCAAGTCCTTCGATTTGTACTTCGTCACCAACTTTGATGACACCAGTTTCGATACGACCGGTAGCAACGGTACCACGACCTGTGATTGAGAATACGTCCTCAACAGGCATCAAGAAAGGTTTATCAACGGCACGTGGAGGCAGTTGGATCCAGTTATCAACAGCGTCCATGAGTTCCATAATCTTTTCTTCCCATTCAGGAACACCGTTCAGAGCACCGAGTGCAGAGCCACGGATAACAGGAGTGTTTTCACCGTCGAACTCATAGAATGAAAGGAGCTCACGCATTTCCATTTCAACGAGGTCAAGCATTTCAGGATCGTCCACCATATCGCATTTGTTCATGAAAACAACGAGGCGTGGAACGTTCACTTGGCGAGCAAGCAGAATGTGCTCACGTGTCTGAGGCATAGGACCATCAGTTGCAGCTACTACGATGATAGCACCGTCCATCTGGGCAGCACCGGTTACCATGTTCTTTACATAGTCAGCGTGGCCCGGGCAGTCTACGTGTGCGTAGTGGCGGTTAGCTGTTTGATACTCAACGTGCGCGGTGTTGATAGTGATACCACGCTCTTTCTCTTCGGGTGCGTTATCGATAGAATCGAAGGAACGAACCTCAGAAAGACCTCTCTTAGCCAATACAGTGGTGATAGCAGCGGTCAGGGTAGTTTTACCGTGGTCAACGTGACCAATAGTACCGATGTTTACGTGCGGTTTCGAGCGGTCAAATTTCTCTTTTGCCATAATTCTAGAATTTAATTTTATTAACGTTAATAAATTGTTATTATTAATATCTGTTTTAATTTTACACACCAAAAAGGGCGTATTTTCCCTCGCGCGTGTGTATAAAAATAAGGTCATTTTGACCTACTGAGCTGATGGCGGGAGTTGAACCCGCGACCTCATCCTTACCAAGGATGCGCTCTACCACTGAGCTACATTAGCGGCACCTCGGAAATACGAGGATATAAATACTTCAGAGCGGAAAACGGGACTCAAACCCGCGACCCCCAGCTTGGAAGGCTAGTGCTCTATCGACTGAGCTATTTCCGCGGAAAGTGGGTGCGGATGGATTCGAACCACCGAAGTCGAGAGACAGCAGATTTACAGTCTGCCCCATTTGGCCACTCTGGAACACACCCTTCGTTCGTCGGAAGTGGCTCGGCTAAAAGATTTCCGCGACAAGCTTGGAAATAAAGCGCCTCGCACTTCCTCCTCTCCGTCTCGAAAGTAAACTTTCTGACGGGTTTGGCATTTTATAACATTATTTCAATGTTCGTTTTTGAGCCGCTAGTCGGAATCGAACCAACAACCTACGCATTACAAGTGCGTTGCTCTACCATTGAGCCATAGCGGCAAGCGCATTTCGTCAGTCTTCAACTCGAAAGCGGGTGCAAAAGTACTGCTTTTTTTTGATATACCAAAATATTTTGACAAAAAAAACGCATTTTTTTGATTTTTTTTTGATAATCGTCACTTTTTGATTGCATTTTCACCCATTTTTTGCAAAAAAAGCTACAAACTGATATGAATTCTGAATCGCATTGCCCAGTAAGGTAAGTCGGCAGAATGGTCCAAGTGTGTCAAGCGCCATACAGAATGAATGTCCATCACCCGAAAAATGTTTCCGATTCCGCATCCGATTTCCACATATGGTGTCGCCAATGAAGATATTTGGGCATGTGATGTCTGCCACGGCAAAACCGCATCGTGTTTGTAGGAATATGTTCCCCAAGCGAGTTTGAATGTCACCAACTCACGCAACCGCAACCGCCGCACACCGGGTATGAGATTAAACAGGATGCCTTGTCCGTTCCATTCTGCGTGTAAAGCCAGGAACTTATCAGCAGCAAACATAAAGTTATTCATCAGCGTAAAACGATACGGGTCATAAGCATAGCCTTGGTTTCCCTCAAAATGGTGCAGAAGCGGGTATGGAACGTTTCCAATGATTCCGCCGACGTGCAACGCATAATCCAAAGTGCCGCCCATTCCCAGATTAGCATGCTGGCGAATCATAAAGTTCAGTTTTGCAAACATCTGGTAGCGCGTTGTGTAATCCGTCTGATAACTACCGCCTTCTATTCCGAAGTATAATACCGGCAAGTTGCTATACACATAATATCGCGAGAAATAGCCGTCAATTTTCTTTTCCCGGAATCCGACTCGCAGAATTCCGCCAATAGTCTGATAACTAAAACTTGGAATTTCGTGATATCCCACTAACGGATTGCCGTAGCCTTGCCATCCAAATCGTGCATAGAGCTGCGTTTCCACATTATCACTCCAGTCATTCTCAAAATGCAATTCAATTTGTCTTTGCCGGGTTGCAGTATTGACAGCCCATTTGTTATAACGTAATGCTTCAAAAGCATAGGCCGTAAAGTCCATCACATGCCATCCTATTCCGTTCTCTCGCATCAGTTTGGAGAAGTCATCTACTTCCGACCATATATATCGGTCATGGTATTCCAAAAAGAATACATTTCTTCTCGGTGTCGGCAGATCCACCCAAATCCTTCCCATTCCTTTAAATGCTTCATCTCTAAAGCCATAACCGACTGATGCTTCCAAAGACACGCGTTTCATCAGTTTCTCATTTGTTCGGAACGGCAATCCGATGTGCACTTTCTCATGTTCATTCACTTGCAGGATTTCCTGAATATGTCCGATGTCGATGCAAGTTCCAGTCGGGATATATCCTGTATTGATGATTTGGGCAGTCCACGTTGCGAACCGCACAATCGGCATATCTGCCAATTTGTCCATGCTTTCAGCTACTTCATCGTGCGTGCTGTCTGATGCCACAGAAGCGGAATGAATGATACCGTTTTTTTCGAGACCCTTTCGAGACAGTACCGAGGGGAAAAGATGACTTGTGTCATTTACTGCAGCCAAGTCCAATATGGTCACAATTTGCTCGTTCTCCAAGGAATTATCTTTTCCCAAAGTTTGCCTGATACGCAAGTCCCGCAAATAATTCATTCCGTTCAACGGCGGCACTTCCGCTTTGACAGCGCGCAATCCATACGTAGCGGAATCGATACGCATTTCTCCGTTAAAGGTTGCATAAAACGGGTTTTTCGTTCGGAAATGCACAACATATTCTTTTCCGCTTTCCGTAAGCACCGAATCCGCCAAGTAATAATTATAATAGGTATTTGAGGCACTTGCTAATGGAGACAAGAAGTTTTTGCCCATCACAGGGATTGTATTCTTATAAAAGTTCACATTTCCTCCATCTGCGTCCATCCATCCGCCGAGAGAAGTGAACAATGCTGTTTTCTCTTCTTTTTCACCTATTGCATCACAGCGGTTTCCGCTCAATCTCATTTCCTGTTTAGAGGTATATAGCGGCAGCATCAAAGATGAGTCTTCTCCAACAATCATTCCTTCCTGCAAGCTTTTCCACAATCGTCTTTTCAAGTGTTTGGCTTCAATGTCGCTCACGAACAGTTCAGTGGTTGCCGTTGCGGAAGATGCCGCATCGTTTAATGCCCTGTCATTTTCCGCACGATGTTTTTTTACCGCAGCAATCAGCGGCAAAGCAGGATTTGCGCCCGGTCGCGCATACACTTCTTCCAGTGTAGCGGTTTTCTCTTTCAGCGCGACTTGCACACCAGCCATTGTGCCCGGTTCAATAGCATATCGCTGCGTGTGATATCCTAATGCAGAAATCACAAGTACTCTCTTTCTGTTCAAGTCAGCGCGTAACATAAATGCTCCATCTTCGTTGGAAGCTGTTCCAATTTGCGTTCCTTGAAAATAGATATTGGCATTTGCGATTGGTTCTCCCGTTTCGGCGGAAAATATATCTCCCACCAAAACAGTTTCTTGCGCAACGGCCCAAGTTCCCAGCATCCAAACCAATATGACGAGTACTTTTCTCATTCTCTATTCGCCGGATGAAATGCCAAGATTGCTTTACGCAAATCCTGTATATCCACGTGCGTATAAATTTCGGTAGTTGTAATACTTTCGTGTCCCAGGAGTTCTTGTATGATGCGCAAATCGGCACCGTTTTGCAATAGATGCGTAGCGAATGAATGTCTCAGCGTGTGAGGTGAAACTGTTTTTCTTATTCCTGCCGCAGCAGCTAATCGCTTGATGATTGTGAAGACCATTGCTCTTGTCAATTGTCTCCCATAACGATTTACGAAAGCTATGTCCGCGAAGTCCGGTTTGACATTCCAATGACTTCGGTCTTCCATCCAATATGCGAACCATTTCTCTGCTTCAGGTGAAATTGGCACGAGGCGTTGTTTACTTCCTTTTCCCTGAATGAGCATATAGCCTTCTTCGCGATACATATTGCTCAGTTTCAAATCCACCAACTCACTCACTCGGAGTCCGCTTCCATAAAGCATTTCGATAATTGCTCTATTCCGGTGTCCTTCGTTGCTGCTCATATCAATTTGAGCAACCATTGCATCAATCTCTTCGAGCGTAAGCACATCCGGAAGGTGCATTTCTTTTTTCGGCATTTCCAGCAATTCGCTTGGATCGCTGTCAATATAGTTATGATACAACAAGAATCGATAGAAGCTATGTACTCCAGACAACACGCGTGATTGTGAACGTGCATTGCTTTTAGCGGAAAAAGTAGCAAAGACGAAATCCTGCAGATCTTCGCACTTTGCCTTTACCGGATCTACGCCGCGTGCATCGAGGAACGTTCGCAACTTATCGAGGTCCTGTTCATACGCTTCGACGGAATTATCGGAAAGTGATCTCTCCAATCGCAAGTAGCTATGGTATTCTTTAAAGATGCTGTCGCCTGTCTTCATATTTCAACACGCCATGAAAATGCGCCGAATAAGGCTGCTTATTGCCAATCAGATTGAATTCTATATTTATTGAATCGCCCGCACGTGTGAAGAGGAATGATGAATCGCTACAAAGTATCACCCGCGTCAATTGCGAATCTTCCAGATCCAAGATGTATGTTCCCGTAGGATTTCCATCGAAGTCCATTCCTGGCAAGAACGTATTCTCCGCTCCGGTAGTATCGCATTGATACGTTCCGTTTTGGGGAATTGTATCGCCAAGAGGCAGGAATATATCACTTACGTATAAGTTTGTTCCTGTGCCAACGATATGTCCCAGCGAGTCGAACGTAATGTCTTTGGAATATAAGTCGAGCGCCACAACATTTTGCGGCAGTCCTTCATAATATTGTCCATAACAGATTACCGAACCTTGTGTGAAAGTAAGGTCGAGTACTTTTGGTTTCACGGGTTCTACGGGTTTACATCCGATTAAGCAGCATGCAACACAAAGGCAAAAAGCGCCAAATATACGATTTTTCATTTCAATCATCGATTGTCAATTTTCTGGTTGGTACATATGCGGAAACAAGTCCTACCGCCAAAACGGTCAATCCGATAATCACGACATCCCAAAACTGCACTTGTACAGGATATGCGGAGATAATATATTCCGTTCCGCTTCCCAATTTCAACAGTCCGAAATGCTCTTGAATCAGGCATGCAGCCAATCCGACAATCAGTCCGATAATAGCTCCGAGCGAACTGGTCATCCATCCTTCATACAGGAAGATACGGCGAATCATTGTTTCATCCGCTCCCAAGTTTCGCAGGACTATTGAATCCGCTTTTTTGTCAATCATGAGCATCGACAGCGAACTGATGATATTAAAGCAAGCGATAAGCATGATAAATGCCAAGAGGAGTATGGTCAGCAACTTTTCGACTTTTAGAATACGGAAGAAATCTTCCTGCTGTTCATACCGATCCAACACGGCAAAATCCTCTCCTAAGATTTCGCGCAAGTCCCTTTTCGCGCGTTTTATGGATGTTCCATCGGTCAACTTCAGATGCAAAGCAGTCACGCTGAGCGAGTCATACTCAAACAGTTGTCTTGCCAAAGGCAAGGAAACGAGCATATAGGCATCATCATATTTGACCTGATTGACGGCAAAAGTACCTGCGATAAACGCCGTTGCCTCATTAAATCCCTCATCCGGCCGCAGCATATTCAATCTGCCTGTTCTTTTGGGCGCATAGATTCTCAATCCACCGACGAAATGCGCATTCATGCCAATCTGTCCCGCCAATCCCCGTCCCAAGACCGTTCGTTCAAAGGCGCCATCAAAGACGCTGTAATAGCCATCGTTGATGATGGAGTCGATTTGTGTGAGCTGCTCAAAGTTATCGTCCACCCCCATCAAATGCGCAGGTGTCTGATGGTCTTTGTATCGTATCAGGGCTGTTTCTTCGACGATTTGTGACGCCATTTCGACTATAGGCAAAGCGAGTGCATTTTGCACGCGGGAGTCATCCATCGAGAAGCTTTTACCATTAAGTGACGTAATTCGGATTTCAGGGTCGAACTGTGAGAACATGTTTTCGATGAGCGCTCCGAATCCGTTCATTACACTCAGTACACAGACCATAGCTGCCGTCACAACGCCAACCGCCGCGGCACTTACTCCGCTGACGATATTGATGGCATTATGGTTTTTCTTCGAAAAGATATACCGCCAAGCTATGAATGTTTCCAATTTCACGTACTAAAAATCAAGTGTATTTGTTCTTTATGAGTCGGTAAAGTCTCGGTTCGTTTACGTCTCGTTTACGTGTCGTTTACGTCTCGTTTACGTCTCGTTTACGTGTCGTTTACGTCTCGTTTACGTCTCGTTTACGTCTCGTTTACGTGTCGTTTACGTCTTTTGTTCGGGAAAAGCCGTTACTGTTTGAGTAGTTGGTCGATTCTTTCCATCTTTTCGATTGTTTCGTCAAGATGGAAATGGAGTTCGGGAATAATGCGCAATTGGTGTCTTTCGAGTGAGCCCATAAGTCCCCTTATATGTCCTTTATCGGCCTCGATACTTGTCATCACAGCAGTTTCTTTGTTTTGCGGGAATATGCTGAGGTACACGTGTGCGATAGCCAAGTCCGGCGAGATACGTACTTCACTAACCGAGATGAGCACGCCGGAAAGGTTTCTGGCGTACTTGAGGAAGATATCGCTGAGGTCTTTTTGGATTAATCTTGCGATTTTATGTTGTCTTGTAGTCTCCATACTGTTTAAAAAATAAAGTTTTTTTATGCACAACAAGGGAAAGGAGACACATCTCTTTTCCCTGTTTTATCAATTAGCCTGGGTCTTTTGCCCCAGTTTTGAGTAGCAACGCCAAGAATTAATATTTATGGCGACCTTCGTCAGCTACGGTCAGTTTTTTGCGACCTTTAGCTCGACGTGCAGCCAAGACGCGGCGTCCATTAGCGGAAGCCATTCTCTCGAGGAATCCGTGTTTGTTACGTCTTTTACGTTGCGAGGGTTGAAATGTACGTTTCATCTTATTTACTTTTTTATGCCCAAATAGGGGGATTAGTTATCGTTATCGTCGATTTTGCCATAGCCGTTAGGCAAAAAATCGTGCAAAATTACAGCTTTTTTCTGAATTAACAAAAAAAAATGCACTTTTTTTTACAAAAAATGCCAATATATCGAATATTTTTTGTACTTTTGCACTCGTAAATAGCAAAATATGCCCCAAAAAGCCTATAGATGTTGAGCGATTTCGCCATAGTATTATCTCTTCAACGGCATTCGGATCGTGCTCATATATTGCACACATATACCCGTTCTTCGGGTCGGATGAACTTTTTGGTATATGGTTTGTCGTCGAAGCGCAAGTCGAAGGGCGAATATGCTCCTCTTTCGTTGATAGAAATAACGGCGGACGACCGTCCGAACCGTCCTATACCGACATTAAAAGAATCGACGTTGGTTGCGTCTCCGTATTCCAATAGCGTTTCCGATTATGTTTCGGAGATGCCTCTTCGTCAAACGGTAGCACTATTTATTGCGGAAGTGTTATTCCGGACTCTCCGTCATCCGATGCAAGACGAAGCGCTGTTTCATTTTTTGGAGAATACGATATCGGATTTGCAGCAATCGCGCGATATCCATCATGTTCATGTGCGTTTTTTAATCGGTTTGGCCTCCGCATTAGGTTTTGCCATTGATAAGGAGGAACATCCGGAATTAGTGCGTGAAGCCATATCTCGTTCGGATCGTCAAGTTCAGTTGCGTCAGTTATGCGAATATCTCGGCAGTCATATTGACGGTTTTGATATTCCCGTTTCATTAGACATTCTTTCTGCGGTTTTTGACTAATGCAAAGCACAAAAACACATTTTTTTCATAAAAACGTGTATTTTCTCTTCAAAAATTTGCACAATTCAAATAAATGTAGTACTTTTGCACGCTTTTTTGAAAGCACCTCTATTTTATGATGGAGGAGGAAAGATGGCGGAGTGGTCGATCGCGGCGGTCTTGAAAACCGTTGACCTTAACGGGTCCGGGGGTTCGAATCCCTCTCTTTCCGCGGAATAAAGAAAGTGCGATTTGGTCGCACTTTTTTTGTTGTAGATTAGTAGTGGTGCGTTTTATTTTAAACGAATTATTTTTCCTTTTGTTCCAATCGTTTCAATTGCAATTGGAAGCGCACGTGGAAAAGTACAGCCGGAATAGCGAGTGCGAGTACAAATGCCAACCACATTCCTTGTACGCCCCACCCCACGGGGAAAGTCAGTACAATCCCCAAAGGCAATCCGACACATAAATAGGCGAACATAGCGATTCTCATCGGGACACGTACATCCTGAATTCCCCGCAACATCGCAGCGCCAACACATTGGAGCCCATCCGCATATTGAAATGTTCCGGCAATAACAAGCAAGGTAGAAGCAATAGGAATGACCGTTTCATCATTGGTAAAGATATAGGGAATATAGTTTCTCCCGAAAATCATAATCGAAGCACCGATGGAATTCATCAGTAGGCATAGATGCACGGAAGCACGACTTGCCATTTTGACGGCGTTTAAGTCGCCTTTTCCCAATTGATGGGCTACCCGAATCGTTGTAGCTGCGCCAATTCCAGTAGCCAACATAAAAGTAAGGTCCGCCATTTGGTTAGCGATATGATGGGCAGCCAAAGCTTCTTTGTTAATCCATCCGATAATAACGAATGACGCTGTAAAAAGGAATGCCTCTGCAAAGGACTGCACGCCAACGGGGAGACCAATCATCAGCATTTTTTTCACGTCCTTTCGGGTAATCAAGTTGAGCCGCACAGCCTGTATGTATTGACGCCATTCGGCTTTTGAAATCATCGCGACAAAGAAACAAATCGGCATTAGGCTGCGCGCAATAAGTGTCGCCCACCCGGCACCAGCAGCACCCATAGCGGGGACCCCCCAATGCCCGAAAATAAAGACCCAGTTCAGCACGATATTAAGCAGATTGCATCCTAATGTAATCAGCATCGCGACCAAGGTGTTTCCCAAGCCTTCAAGAAACTGTTTGCTAAAACAGAACAAGAGGAATGGCACTATCGATAATACAATCAAAATATAATACGCACGCGCACAAGCAACTACTTCCGTTTCCTGCCCAAATTTATCAAGAAACGGGATACATACCGCCAATGCCGTCATGGAAAAAACACACATCAGCCCCATAAACGCCAATCCGTTAATGAGGTGCGAAGTGATTTTATTCGAAAGAACAGCAAATTGCGTTTCGTTGTGTGCACTTGGTGAAGATTCGATCAACTTTTCCAACTGTCCGTGTACATGTCCCACGAGCGGTGTCACGCCCATCAGTGCTCCCATAGAGAACACCATAACAGAGAAGAACAGTGCATTGGAGAAGCTAACCGCCGCCAAGTCCGCCGTTCCGTAATGCCCGACCATAATCGAATCCGCCAATCCGACCAATGCAGCTCCGAATTGGGTTAACATCACAGGTAAGGCGACTTTGAGATTACGCTTATAATATGGCAAATATTCGCGGAACGAGTACATTTTAGTTTCAAGTCTCTTATTTATTGAGGAAATTAGCGTGCAAAAGTACTAAAAAAAACCTAAATGAGCAAATTTTTTTACTTTTTTTTGCATATATGGAAAAAAAGCAGTACTTTTGCAGGCTTAATGCGATAAGAACATAATATAGAATTATACGATATGTCATTACAATGCGGAATAGTAGGGTTACCCAATGTCGGGAAATCGACCTTATTCAATTGTTTATCAAATGCGAAAGCCCAGTCAGCCAATTTTCCTTTCTGCACGATTGAGCCGAATGTAGGTGTAATCACCGTTCCCGATGAGCGTTTGAACAAATTAGGGGAGTTGTGTCATCCAGAGCGTGGCGTGATACCAACGACTGTGGAGATTGTTGATATTGCCGGCTTAGTGAAAGGTGCCAGCAAAGGCGAAGGATTAGGCAACAAATTTCTGGCGAACATTCGCGAGACAGATGCGATTATTCACGTATTGCGTTGTTTTGACGATGAAAACGTGGTGCATGTGGATGGCACAGTTGATCCGGTTCGTGACAAAGAAATTATTGATGCAGAGTTACAATTAAAAGACCTTGAGACGGTAGAATCCCGGATTGCCAAGACGGAGAAGCAGGCAAAAGCCGGAGGTGACAAGCAAGCAAAGTTAGCTTTAGAAGTGCTATTAAAATACCGCGAAGCATTATCAGCAGGCCGTTCCGCACGTACGGTGGAATTGGCAAACCGCGACGAAGAAGCAGTGGCTAAAGAGATGTATTTGCTAACCAACAAGCCTGTAATGTATGTGTGCAATGTGGACGAAAATTCTGCAGTAACGGGGAATGACTATGTAGAAAAAGTTCGCGAAGCAGTAAAAGACGAGAAAGCTCAAGTCTTGGTGCTTGCCGCAAAGATTGAAAGCGAGATTGCCGAATTGGAGACGTACGAGGAACGCCAAATGTTTTTGGAGGAAATCGGTTTGGAAGAATCCGGTGTAAACAGGCTTATCAAAGCAGCTTATGCATTGCTTGACCTTCGGACATTCCTTACAGCCGGTTCGGATGAAGTGCGCGCTTGGACCTTCAAAGCAGGAAGCAAAGCGCCTCAATGCGCAGGTGTGATTCACTCGGATTTTGAACGGGGCTTCATCCGTGCAGAAGTAATCAAATACGAGGATTATATTACACTGGGCGGCGAAGCAGCCTGCCGCGCAGCCGGGAAATTAGCCATAGAAGGAAAAGATTATTTAGTTCAGGACGGAGATATAATGCATTTCTTGTTTAACGTATAATTTGTGAATAGAGGAACAAGATTATGATAGATTTAGTTGAGAGTTGGATAGGTCTAAACGGTTGGACAATGGCAATAGCGATTATTGCCGGTTTTATATTATTGGTGTATGGTGCAGATTGGTTAGTCGATGGGGCGAGCGCTCTTGCACAACGCTTTGGTGTGAGCGAACTTGTTATCGGCTTGACCGTAGTCGCCTTTGGCACATCAATGCCGGAATTTATCGTCAGCACAATAGCTGCATTGGAAAACAACACCGAAATAGCTATTACCAACATTCTCGGAAGCAACTCGATTAATACGCTGATTATTCTTGGTTTTACGGCACTTATCTACCCTATTTCCTCTCAAGCGTCAAGCCGAAAGTTTGACATTCCGTTAAATTTATTGGCAGGACTGCTCGTTTTATTTCTTGCCACCTATGTACCTCCGGTTCGCTGGACGCTTTCAGACTGGGGAAGTTTTAGTTTGACACATGGAGCGATTAACCGTTGGGGCGGCATCTTACTTATATTTGTCTTTATTACATTCATGTGGCATAATATCCGTGTAGCCAAGCAAAATAATGACACTTCCACCGGCGAGATTCGCACTTTTCCCATTTGGAAAATGTTAGTGCTAATCATAATCGGTTTGGCAGGTTTGGTAGTTGGCGGCGAGTGTGTAGTCCGCAGTGCGACATCCGCAGCACAAGCAATCGGCGTGAGTGACGCAGTAATCGGTTTGACCATAGTTGCATTGGGCACATCGCTTCCGGAATTAGCAACAAGTTGTATAGCCGCAGCCAAGAAAAATTGTGATTTGGCCTTAGGAAATGTTATCGGAAGCAATATATTCAACGTTTTCTTTATATTAGGTACCGGCGCTATCATTCATCCATTACCAAGTTATCCCGGCATGTGGCTTGACGCCAGCATGGTAATTGTGGGTTCTTTGATGGTAATGGCATACGTATATACGACCAAAAATCACGAAATCAAGCGTTGGCACGGTGCCCTTATGATTGTGGTATATGCCGTATACTTAGCGTATCGTTTGATGAGTTGTTAGTCAATTTTTCTTTTTTTCACAGAAAAAATACAATTTTATTTGCACAATTGCAAAAAAAGTTGTACCTTTGCCGCCCAAAATCAAATGTGCGTGCTCGCGCGGCGCGCGTGTGAATGATGTCGAGTAACAAACATAGTTATATTATTACTTGCCGTTTTTTACGGAATGTGATGGTATTCATAGTGCTTTTTATATGCACATGTCTATCGGCACAAGGCCGCCGTGTAGGCAGTTATAGCACAGGCGGAGACAATTATCACTTTGGGTATATATCCGGCGGCATGGGCTATACTTCCCTTCAATCTGCAGTACCGGATTTGACTCCAAAAGGAGGTTTTGGTGGTTTAGCAGGTATCGGTTATGAATTTCGCAATAACGGTTTATGGTTAAATGTAGGTGCACAAATCAATTTCCATAGTTCTGAAGCGATGATGGATGTTTGGCATGAGGACCATGCCGGATATGACACTCAAGGAAAAGAGATTATGCTGCACTACGCAATCAATGAACATGATATCCAAAAATGGACGTTTGTGGAAATACCTGTTTTGGTTGGATGGTATTTTAATGGTTTTCATATCGGTGGCGGTCTAAAAGTCAGTTACCCCATTAGTTCGCGCGTAACTGCTGCCGGTACATATACTATATCTGCGACCAACGAACTATACGGGATAGAGTTTCACGACATGCCCGACCGCGGTTATACGAGTTATGAATTCCAAGGCGACCACGATGCGAAGTTGAATCCATTAGTAAGCCTTATCGGTGAGTTGGGCTACGATGTCCTTTCATCGATTCCGACACGTAGCCGCATATGCCATGTACTTCGAGTGTCGTTTTATTTCGAGTATGGACTAAATGCATTGGTTTCGCCTATTTCCTCGAACAAACGGCTTATCATAAATTCAAGTGATGCGACCAAAGTTCAAGTCAATCCATACTTTGCAGCAGGAATGACGCAAAAATATCGTGTTGTGCCTTATTATACCGGCGTTAAGTTCACCTACCTGATTGGCGGCAGCAAAACTGCACGTTCAGGCGGATTCCACAAGGGGTGTCATTGCTATAATCATTAATGAGCTGATAACGAATGAAGAAGATTTTGAACATATTGCTGTTTTGGTTAATCGGTTTAACCGCCTTTGCCGAAGGTGGAATCATTGACCGACAGGAGTTCTTTATCTGCCCAGGTTCAGAGATTTCATTTGATGGCGGTGTACACATTATCACCACAGATACCGTTTTCTACGATACGATTCATATAACCGATCCGGATGCTGATAGCATTTATATGTATGTAGTCAACATGTATCCGTCCTACACGACCACCGAATATCGTTTGCTACATCAAGGTGAATCATTTGAATGGCATGACCAAACCATCAGCAAAGAAGGCACTTACTCCGATGTCAATATTACCAATGAACATGGGTGTGACAGTTCGTATTATTTAATAGTAACTGAGATCAAACCTTATTGCGTTGTACGAGATACAGAACTTGTTGAGTTTGTATCATTTCCAGTAGTGTACAGGGATTCCCTATTGCCGTCATCGGGCATGTATGACTTCCACTACTACTCTTCAAATGGATGTGACAGCATCTTTACCGTCATTGCGAACTTACGCGCTCCCAAATATGTGGATCAGGTTCTGAATATATGTGCAGGCGGCGAAATCACCTTCAACGGGAAGACCTATTCCGAAGCAGGGACATACTATGAACCGTATAACAGCGATACCATTTTCAAAATTATTGTGAATGTTAACCCTGTTCAAGTACAAATAACAAATGCCGTGTTTGACGGAGAGCATCCCTATCAATGGAAATATTTTACTAACGGTGTTGAACAAAAAGAGATGGTATCCGAACCCGGAACTCACGAGCGCTATTATACGAATATATCGACCGGTTGTTATGATGTAGTGCGACTGAATTTAGGTTTGATATCAACAAGGACTATCACTTTCTGCGGTCAAACGGAGTACAAAGGAAAGACATACACTCAATCAGCGATAGTATATGATACGGTATATGCAGCATCCTATGAGGGAGATTCTGTCATACGAATATATCTTGACAAGGCTCCCTCTTATTTCTTCCAGGATACTGCGACAATTGTAGAGGGCGAGACACTAACCTGGTTTGATTATCACATCAATACCGATGGTGTATATCGGAAATTATTTGAGACCGTAAACGGATGTGACAGCATCTATGAGTTAAGTGTAGGCTTAACTCCAGCACCGACACATACAAATATACAGACAACTGTTTTTTCGATTTGTGAAGGCGATATATATCCATGGCGCAATAAACCATATAGTATCTCTGGTACCTACAAAGACACTGTGCCCGGTGTCGGTGGCGAAGAAGACACTATTTACGTATTAAAATTAACGGTTAATCCACGCTATATCGACACTATTTACCAGCATTTATATGCCTGCGGCGATGAGGCTGTTATCCGATACAACGGAAAAGAATACTATAAGGACGCTGTCATTATTAACAATTTCCGCAGCATTCATAACTGTGATAGCATTGTAAAAGTGTTCCTGCATTTCAATTCTGAAACTCTTCATTCCGATACAGTTCGTTTAATCGACACTCAACTGCCTTATTATTGGGAACAGGCGGATACACTTATTCGCAATGCAGGAACATATCATTATTCTGAGCCAGCCATCAGTGGATGCGACAAGCAATATGAATTAGTGCTGATAGTTTATCCGACCTATTTGTTTACCAAAGACACTACAGTTTGTGAAGCACAACTTCCTTTCAAATGGAAAGATGGTCCAAAAGATTGGGAAAACATGGCGTTTGAACATACTCCAGGTGAGACCAAAGTATATGAAAAGAAATATTTAACCCAAAACGGCACAGATAGTATATACAGGTTGACTCTGACTATTGACGCCATAGAAAAGAAAAATATATATTTGCGCGGCTGCCAACGCGATGGTGTAGAGTTTAATCACAAGGTATATTTCAGTGATACCACATTTACGGAAGCAGTAGATTGCGACATATTATATGGTGTAACGATTAAGATTGACAGTCTGCAATTCATTGATATTGTTGATACGATTTGCGAACATGAATTACCTTATATATTAGGACATGAGCATCCAGATACGATATGGTCTGATGGCTCCCATCAACATGTTGACATTAGCGATACAGGTTGTCCCACGACAGTATTTAATCTGCGGTTACACATTTTGCCTGATCTAACAAGTAGTGATTCTGTGTTCGTATGTGAAAACGATATCGTTAATGATCCTGTGGTATTAGGCAATCTCAGCCATCCTGTCTTTGCAGAGAAAAACAACGGGGAATGGGCCGATGAACGTCTATGGAAAGGCAAATGGAAAGGCCTTCCTTACAAAAATGATACCATATTATATAACTGTGATAGTTCTTATTTCTTCCACGTAATTGTCCGTCCCAAACAAAAAGTGCCCAAAGATACGACATATTATATGTGTGAAGGGGATTCAGTGCAATTATTTTGGCCAAAGACAACATGGATAAAACATGATACAGTTTATTACGACACTGTACCAACTGCATCAGCATGGGTTGATGAGAAACACAACATAACTTATCATGACGCTACTCATGTATGCGATAGTGTGACAAAATGGATAGTAAAATTTGTTCATCCGGAACATCGAGATACAACAGCTCATATTTTATTAGGCGATTCGCTATGGTGGGGTGGTGCATGGCGGTATTACACAGGTGCTTACGATTCAATAAGTGCCGCCAGCGAGAAGAATTCCGATAGTACAGCCTGCAGGTTGACATACACATTGCATCTTATCGCAGATACTCTATATTATTTCCGTGACACAGTAGATGTTTGTGCTCCAGCACATAAGACATTAGTTTATCAATGGGAGAGCGGATATAGACACGAATACACTGTTCCATCAAAAGATACAATAGGATATCACGACATTGATACATTAATCACATACAACCGCCGCGATAGTATCTATGATTTATGCATAAATTATCGCCGCGTTAAAGACACATTGATATATGACACCATATGCGAAGGTGCCTCCCGCCGTTTTGACATCCATCGCGGTTCTATCACAATCGAACGGCATTTGACTACTGCCGGTATGTACCGTGATACTATTACCAGTACAAATGGTTGTGATAGTATTGTGTCCCTGCTGTTGTATGTACGCAATAAAATTCCTGTCACCATTCAACAAGTGACACGCAGTAATCGTGAATTGCCATATTTATGGAAACATATTTGGACTGAAGACGGACAATCCAAAGACTCTACCGACACATTGCGTGCTACTGGTACATATCGTTTCTTGATGCCCAATGTTTACGGTTGCGATAGCGTGGAGGAAATTAGATTTACCGTCCATCAAACACACGTATTCCGCGATACAATTGATGTCTGCGCACTTCCTAATACGACTTGGACTCACATTTGGAAAAACACAAAAGGCTATCAACAACGTTATACCGTACCAGATAAAGACAGCGCTATTGTATATGCAGATACATTAGAAACTCGTATAAAGTATGACAGTATCTTTGTATTGCATGTAAATTATAGCACCATCACCATTACATATCTTGACGAAACATTGTGCGAAGGCGACTCTTTGCGTTTCGGTTTGACGAAATCACATCAAAAACGATTCCTTACAAAGACCGGTATTTATCGTGACACACTAACAAGGATTTATAATGGATGCGATAGTATCATAGAATTGCGTTTGAACGTATTTCCAAAATACATATCCTCCAAGATAATACCTATTGCAGATGTAGATACACCATATTTATGGCATCATACGCTGGAGCATAACGGTAAAAAAGACACCGTACATACCGACACCTTATATGCAGCAGGTACCTATACTTATCGATTACCATCCATTTATGCATGCGATAGTATAGACCAACTACAACTAATTATTAACAACACATACTCCTTTAATGAAAATATTATCATCTGCCAAAGTCAAACACCCTATACATGGCAGAACCGTAATGATATAAGTACAAGCGGCACATATATCTATAACCCACGTACCAAAACAGGTTACGATAGTATTTATATCGCAAATATTACTGTCGTTCCAACAGTCTATGACACTATACAACACACCATGTGTCAAGGTGATTTCTTTACTTTCCACGAAGATAAACTAACAGAACAAGGTCTATACAACGATACACTTGTATCTACACAATATAATTGCGATAGTATTTTGACTTTATCATTACAAGTAATTCCAAGCTCTTTCTATTCCGAATCAAAGGCAATCTTTGAAGGAGATTCGCTATGGTTCCATGATAAATGGTTAAAAGAAGCAGGCACCTACACCTATCAATTTGATAACGGACATAACTGCTACGACACCCATGAAGTTGTACTCACCATACTCCAATCATTCCACCGTGATACGAATGCAATTGTATGCAAAAGCGACTTGCCTTTCAGATGGTACGGCATGGAATATAGTGAATCCGGGAATTATGATTGGCCAACAACATGGAATGACTCTACACATGTAATAACCACATTACATCTTGAAATCAGAGATGGTTCCTATGAAGAACGACATGTAGATTTATGTGAAGGGAATGCCTTTATATATAGGAATAAAGAATATAGGAAGAATGGGTTCTTCTTTGATACAATCGCCAGTCCCAACGGTTGTGACAGTGTGATAAAGTATATCATAAGCGTCCATCCCACCTTCGATCGCATTGACACGGTGCATATTTCAGATAAGGGATATTACGTTTTTGATAACCGTGTGCTTAACAAAGCCGGAAATTATGAAGCGACCTTCAAAACATTTAACACACAGTGTGATAGTATCGTGCACCTTGTATTAGTGGTTCATCCATCATATTTCTTCTATGACTCAGTTAATCTGTGTCAAGGCGACACCTTGCACTGGCACGGACAAGAGATTTACAAGTCCGGACTATATTCAGATAGTTTGTTGACGACTTATAGTTTTGATAGCGTATATCAATTACGCGTTGTGGTTCGTCCAACATATTTCATAGAACAGCAGTATGAAATTATTGAAGGTTATCCAACTTTCATTCATGGTATTAACATTTCCAAGCCTGGTATTTATTATGACACTTTGAATACTATTCACGGTTGTGATAGTATCTATCAAATTGTTGTAAACTGGGCACGTACATTTACTCAACATTGGGATATGGCTATCTGCCAAGGCGAGTCCTTTGATTTCTTTGGCAAACAGCTTACACATAGTGGAGAATACACATATACATCGAATAAGGGAGATAGTACAATTTATCTAAAACTCACAGTAAAACCGTCATCTATATCAGAAGAACGAATACTCATTACCCCGGAAGATTTACCATATATATACAACGAGCGACGTTATGAAACAGGCGGTGTTTATGCAGACACTTTCACCAACCGCTACAACTGCGACAGTATCTCACGTTTGATTTTGGTTGTCACAGATCATTATTCCGCGTGGGACCAAATGTACATATGTCCTGGTAGCGAAATAAAGATTGACGGTACAATAATTAACGAGGCTGGAACATATACGTTTGTTAAGCGTTCCAAAGTAACAGGTTTATTAGACAGCCTGTATCGTGTAGAGGTGCTGGATGCTCCTGCATACGAGTCCAAGACGGAATATGTATCTATTTGTGAAGGTGATACAATAACGTTTGCAGGACAGCCATATTGGCGTAGTGGAACATACACCGCCAACCTAAAGACGAAGCACGGATGTGATAGTATCCTGCATATGCGACTGACTGTAAATCCAAGGTATATTGATTATCTATCCGTTGCGATTCCGGATTATTCTTCCTATGAATGGCGAGGGAAGGAATATATAGAAGAAGGTATTTATACTCAAACATATAATACCGTTAACAATTGTGATAGTATCTATCAATTATTATTATCCATTGTTCCGACCCAATATATTGAATATACCGATAGTATATGCTACAAAGATACGCTATACTGGCATAATCTAAAACTTAGCGAAGCGGGCGACTATAGTGATACCGTATTCAATGCGACAAGCAAAACCTCATATATCTATACTATGCATCTTGACGTTCTACAACCGACTCGTATCAGTCAAGCATCTGTCACCGAGACCGCAGCAGATGTAGAGTCGTTTATTGTCAACATCGCTTATACTGGTAACCGTCCTACGAGTTATAGTATTTACTTTGATGCATTAGCACACTCAGAGGGTTTTGAAGATATTATAAATATGCCTTTCGGTTCAGACATTACTGCCGAAGTTCCCATGCCGCGTAAGAAAGAGATTGTTTATCAGGAACACACGGCTTACGTACGTCCAAATTATTATAACATGCGTCTTACTTTAGATAATAGTATATGTGGTTCCGTTCAAGCAGATAGTTTATCACTATTAGTACGCTATCCAAATTGGATTTTGGAACAAAATTGGGATGATGTTGTGGCTCCACTACGTGCAGAATACAATGGTGGGTATCAGTTTGGCGCATATAGTTGGTACATTAACGATGTTCCATATCCGACTAACGGTGAGGCCTATCTGCACTCCAAGTCACTCAAACCAGGCGATGAGGTAGTGCTTTATGCAACGCGCATAGGAGAGAGTTATGCCATTCCAACTGCTCCATTAATTATTCAAGCTGGAGGTCCAACGATGTTTGCAACTCCAGTACTTGTTTATCCTTCTGCCATAACAAAGCACAAACCTTCCGTTACTTTAAAATCACAAGAAAACGGAATATACAAAGTTTACTCTTCAACTGGGCAATTGTTCAATACAGGAAACTTTGTTGCAGGAGAGCAGAATATTACTATGCCTCCCACACCTGGTTGCTGCCTTATTCAAGCGACAACGGAAAGTGGTCATAGTTTAACAAAAAAAATATGATATATTAAATACAAACTAATAAATTTTATAATTATGTCAAAAGTAACTGTAGTAGGCGCCGGAAACGTTGGCGCAACGTGTGCAAATGTGTTGGCAGTTAAAAACATTGCCAGTGAAGTTGTTTTAATCGATATCAAAGAAGGTGTTGCCGAAGGTAAGGCCATGGATATCATGCAAACAGCACAATTATTAGGTTTCAATACCATAGTAAGGGGCGTGACCAATGATTATTCACAAACAGCTGGTTCCGATGTTGTTGTTATTACAAGTGGTATTCCTCGCAAACCTGGTATGACCCGCGAAGAACTTATCGGTGTTAATGCAGGTATAGTTAAAAGCGTAGCTAACCAAGTGTTAGCAGCATCTCCAAACGCCATTTTAGTGGTTGTATCCAATCCTATGGACACTATGGCTTATCTTACACTCAAGGCGACAGGACTTCCAAAGAATCGCGTTATCGGTATGGGTGGACAATTAGATAGTAGTCGCTTTAAGTATTTCCTGAGCCAGAAGCTCAAATGCAATGCCAATGAAGTTGATGGTTTTGTGATTGGAGGACATGGTGACACGACCATGATTCCGATGGCTCGTTTTGCTTCATACAAAGGCATTCCAGTAACAGCATTCATGGAAGAAGCCGAAGTGGAAGAGGTTGTTCACAACACAATGGTTGGTGGAGCAACCCTTACAGGACTGCTTGGAACCAGCGCATGGATGGCTCCTGGCGCAAGTGCAGCTACACTTGTTGATGCCATCATCAATAATCAAATGCGCATGATTCCTTGCTCTGCATACTTAGAGGGTGAATATGGATTCAAAGACATTTATATCGGTGTTCCCTGTATTATAGGTAAGCACGGCATTGAAGCCATCCTTGAAATCGAACTCAACGACAAAGAAAAAGAATTATTTGCAGCAAGCGAAGCTGCCGTTGCCAAAACGACAGGTATCCTTAAAGAGATAAATGCTATTTAACACACAAACGTGTAATGCAACGTTTAACCCTTTAACCAATTAACGTTATGGATTTATTCCAAAAATGTATATCTGACCCCAATGCAGAGCGACTTCACATGGCTCGGGAACTGAATGTATACCCCTACTTTCATGTACTTGAGTCGCGTCAGGCACCGGTTGTTCAGATGGAAGGGCATCGTGTTATCATGTTAGGCAGCAATAACTATTTGGGTTTCACTGAGGACCCACAAGTTATTGCAGCCGGACATGAGGCGCTAGACAAATACGGCACCGGTGTCAGTGGTAGCCGATTCCTCAATGGCACGCTGGATCTTCACCTGCAGCTTGAAAAAGAGTTAGCAGCGTTTACCGGCTACGAGGATTGCATGACCTGCTCTACAGGCTTCCAAACGAACTTATCCATCATCTCAGCTATTTGCGGTAAGGATGATTATATCCTAAATGATCGTGAGAACCATGCCAGTATCTATGATGCTTGCAGACTCAGTTTTGCAAAAGTAATGCGGTATCGCCACTCAAACATGGAAGATCTAGAGCGCATTCTTCAATCAATTCCACGTACTGCTGGCAAACTTATTGTAACAGATGGTGTATTCTCTATGCGCGGTGACATATGCAAACTACCAGAAATCGTTGAACTTGCGCAGAAATATGGTGCACGTGTCATGGTGGATGACGCACATGGTTTTGGTGTTCTTGGTCCCGGCGGACGAGGAACAGCAGCGCACTTCGGGCTGACAGATAAGGTGGATATTACAATGCTTACATTTTCGAAGTCATTAGCTTCAATTGGTGGTTGTATGCTAACATCACATAAAGTAGCAGACTGGCTTCGTCATGTTTCAAGACCATTCATTTTCTCTGCCAGTATGACGCCATCTAGTGCGGCAACCGCTCTGGCTGCGTTGCATCAGTTAATTGCAGATCCAGAACGGCCAACACGTCTGATGAATATTGCCCATTACTTCCAACAAGGTTTAATGAATGCGGGAATCCGTATCATTGAGGCCCCTACCCCAATTGTACCTATATTCACATATGAAACGATGGACACTTTGTGGTATGGCAAGAAATTGTTCGAAGAAGGTGTATATGTCAATCCCGTTATTACACCTGCCTGCGTTGAAGGTGAATGCTTATTAAGGACTACACTCATGGCTACTCATACAGAGCCAATTATAGACGAAGCTGTAAACATTATAGCCCGCGTATTGCGTCAAAAGCCAGACTACAAGGACTGAATCAATGAGTAAGGTTTTGCTTATTACAGGTGGTTCGTCCGGTATTGGCAAGGCGACCGTTCAACTCTTTGCACAAAAGGGTTGGATGGTTTATGAACTTAGCCGTCATGGAAAAGATGACACCAATGTATTTCATATTGATTGTGATGTTACCGATGAAAACAATGTTCATAATGCCGTTACCAAGGTACTTATGCGAACTAATCACTTGGATGTAGTCATTGCCAATGCCGGATACGGCATATCAGGTACTATTGAGTTCACCCAAACTGAAGATGTACACCAACAGTTTAATGTTAACTTCTTCGGAGCTCTGCACCTTATAAAAGCGGTACTACCACAATTGCGTAATCAGCAAAATGGCACTATTATATTCACTTCAAGTGTAGCGGCTGTGCTTAGTGTTCCATATCAGGCATTTTATTCTGCCACGAAAGCAGCTATTAATGCCATGGCACTAGCATTACAGAACGAAGTACGGCAATTTGGCATACACGTAGCAGTACTTATGCCAGGTGATGTTGCAACAGGCTTTACCGCTGCACGTTTCAAGAACGAGCAAGGAGAAGCCATTTATACTACAGCGCACAAGGCTGTAGCAACGATGGAACAAGACGAGCAACACGGATTACAGCCTATGAAAATGGCTCAATGTTTTTGGTGCATTGCCAATAAGCGTAATCCAGCTCCGCAGTATATCGGTGGCGGACAATACAAACTATTGTGTTTTCTTGATCGCTTATTACCCAAACGATTTGTGAACTGGATTGAATATAAAGTGTACTCTTAATTTAATAGCATAGGTGAAAAAGTCTATTAGAATTATATCTCCCTCAGGAGCAATAAATTCCGAGTATATTGAAGGCGCAATACAGCGCCTTCAATCATGGGGTTATGACATCACCGAAGGAGCATATTCACGCGGTATTTTTGGACGCTTCAGTGGGACGGACGAAGAACGGCTTGAGGATTTACAAGAGGCATTACAAGACCCTACTGTGGAATATATACTCTGCTCCCGTGGCGGTTATGGCTTACAACGCATTTTAAATCACATCCATGCAGAAATACAAAAATGTATCATTGGTTTCTCGGACATAACAGCTCTTCATCAACTATGTGCTGTCCGACATTCAGATAGTACCAACCAACGACAAGTATCCCTTCACGGTTTAATGTGCAAACACATTGCCACTCTACCCGAAGATAGTGAAGCAATCCGATTATTCCGCAAAGCACTTGCAGGGGAATCACTTTCGTACGAGATTCCTTCTCATCCACTAAATCGCTTAGGTGAAGCAACTGGCACGCTTATCGGTGGTAATTTATCTGTATTGTATGGATTACAAGACACTCCATATAGTTTGAACGCTGCATTAGATGTCCATCCTGAAGGATGCATTTTATTTATTGAAGATATTGGAGAGCGTCACTATCACATTGATCGTATGATGCATAACTTGCACATGTCCGGTGTACTTGCGCGCATCAACGGTTTAGTAGTCGGTCAATTCACAGACTGCGACCCTGACCCATTAATGGCACCATTACTCCTCAAACATGGTAATGCAATCTATTCAACTATTCTTGAAGCAGTAGAGGAATATCACTACCCCATTCTTTTTAATTTTCCCGCCGGACATGTCGATGACAACCGCCCACTTTGGATGAATGGCACCACAACAATTAAAATTACAAATCATACATCCTACTTAACGCAACCATCCATGTACTTATGACAAAAAAAACGACCATAATTTTCATCGCCCTATTATCATTTCTACTACTACCGAATATAATAGGTGTTTGCATAGCAACAGACCTTCTTAATCCCGGTCAACGCATTTTGTATTTCATTACTTCATTGGCTATTTATGCATTCGGGTTGTCTATTTTCAAGATGCGCACTTTCTTCTATATTGTGTCTTCATGGTTTCTGCTAAGTGCTATTGAAATTGTACACCTTATCATCAATAAGGCGACAACCTCCATGCTATTCATTTTCACCTGTATCAAATCAGAAAAAGGCGAGTTCTTTGAGTTGTTATCCACCTATTGGTTTATTGTAGTTTTGTTTTTTATCATATGGGGCATATATTATCATCTTAACAGAAAATATATCCCCAACGAATATATAGCACCGCATAAGCCACGTATAGCTATTCTAATGACCATAGTGTTATTTTTTGTATTATCCACAATCATGCTGTCATTACGTCCCAAGTTCCGCAACCTATTTAACTTTCGCGAAATGGACTATCGTACAGCAGCATGGGTCGGTTGTGAAAAAGCATGTCCAATTAATATGGTCTTAGGATGCTACCACATTGTATCATTAGCATTAGAAATACATAGTCACGAAAAAGCTCTTGCAGATTTTCGTTTTGGCACAATAAACACTTCACCAGAAGATGACAATACCATTATAGTATTCCTAATAGGAGAAACATCTCGTTATGACCATTGGCAAATCAACGGATATAAACGTGCTACTTCGCCATATATGCTAAATAGACAAGCAGAACTCATCTCATTTGATTCCTGCTTCTCCATTGCCAACCTAACAACCGTTTCCGTTCCATATATGCTCTCCCGTGCGACTCCTTCAACACCCCGCCTATATTATCAAGAGACTTCTGTTGTTGACGCATTTCATGAAGCAGGCTATCATACGGCATGGATTGCAGACCAGAGTTTTAATAATGAATTTCTAATGCGTATTGCCAATGGATGCGATTATGCAAAGTATGTAACGGATGACGGTACCCAACCGCATTTTATTGATACGGTACTACTCGCTCCTTTACGCACCGTTTTAAAATGTGAAGGACCAAACATGATAGTACTACATTCTTTGGGGTGTCATTTCAAGTATAGTGAACGTTATCCTGACGAATTTCAATTATTCACACCTGATATGAAGGGAATCAATATGCGCGAGATGTTCCAAGCGGTTGATAATGACGCTGAAGGAATAGCCCGTCTCAAGCCGGAGAATATGGCAGTATACCATAATTTAAAATCTATCCTTATCAATTCTTACGACAATGCTATTACGTTTACAGACTACTTTATTGAATTAGTACTCCGTGAATTGGAAGCGACAGGGCGCTCCGCTGTATTAGTATATGTAGGCGACCATGGCGAGAATCTTTTGGATGATGAGCGTAATATGTTTCTTCATGGGACTTACGGCGGCAGCGAATATGAGTATCATGTACCATTATTTGTATGGACATCTCCACAATATGCACGGCTTTACCCCAAGAAGATACAGACCATGCGCAATAACACAAAAAAATGTTTTACAACCATGACCATTTTCCACTCATTATTAGATTTGGGAAATATTTATTATGAACAACTGGACTCCACGCAGTCTATTGTGCGCACAACACTTTGTTCAGACTCAATAATATACGGATTAGATGCAAACATGCTTTGCACGCCGCTTCCGATCTCACACAACAATCACTAAAAAAGGAATCACATTCTATTCGGCAATTCTATTCCGAGCAAAAACATTGCGCGCTCCAATACTTTAGCCACGCATTTTGACAACAATACACGGAAAGCGCGCTTAGCGGCATCTGCTTCATTCAATATAGAGTAATCGTGATAAAAAGAATTGAAATCACATGCCAAGTTATACGCATATGCGCAAATCACAGCAGGTGAAAATTCTTCTCCGGCCTGTTGAACAACCGAAGGAAATTCTTTTAAACGCCGAATAATGTCCAATTCTTTAGATACAAGGCCTTCTACAGCATGGATAGTATCTATATCTGCCAACGGACCTGCTTTGCGGAGAATGGACTGAATACGAGCATATGAGTATTGTATAAAAGGACCTGTATTACCATTAAAATCAATAGATTCCTCCGGGTTAAAGAGCATATTTTTGCGAGGATCCACTTTCAAAATAAAATACTTAAGTGCACCCATTCCGACTTTCTCAGCAATATCATTTGCTTCGGTCTCTGTGATATCAGGAAGTGTATTGACTTTATCCTTGCTTATATCCCGTGCATCGTTCACCATTTTTTCCATTAGGTCATCTGCATCAACAACGGTGCCCTCCCGTGACTTCATCTTTCCATTTGGCAGTTCCACCATACCATAAGAAAAATGAACTAATTGTTTACCAAAGGGGAAACCAAGACGATCTAATAGTATGGATAATACTTTAAAGTGATATTCCTGCTCATTACCAACCACATAGACCATCTTATCAATAGGATAATCCTGGTAGCGTAGTTTCGCAGTACCAATATCCTGTGTCATATATACAGATGTTCCATCCGAACGCAACAAAAGTTTTTCGTCCAGTCCATCCTGAGTCAAGTCTGCCCAAACGCTACCATCTTCGCGACGATAGAAAAGCCCTTCCGCCAATCCCCGTTCTACTTCTTTCTTACCTTCAAGATATGTCTGCGATTCATAATAAATTTTGTCGAACGACACGCCCATACGTTTATAGGTTTCGTCGAAGCCAGCATACACCCAACTATTCATTTTCGCCCAAAGCGCACGCACTTCGGGGTCATTTTGTTCCCATTTAAGCAACATTGCCTGTGCTTCTTTGATGAGCGGAGCCTCTCGTTTGGCGGTCTCTTCATCTGTGCCGGAAGCCATCAGTTCTGCGATCTGTTTGCGATATTCTTTATCAAAACGCACATAGTAGTCGCCTATTAGATGGTCGCCTTTCTTGCTTGACGATTCCGGTGTTTCCCCGTTACCGAACTTCAGCCATGCCAACATCGACTTGCAGATATGTATTCCTCTATCGTTAACGATATTCGTCTTCACCACTTTCCACCCATTTGCTTCTTGAATACGAGCAATGGATGCCCCAAGCAAATTATTACGGACATGCCCTAAATGCAACGGTTTATTCGTGTTTGGCGACGAATATTCTACCATCATCAATTGATTTCTATCAGGTTGCAATCCAAAGTTTTTATTTGAAGCAATAACTTGTAGTTGATCAACCCAATATGAATCTGAAATAGAGAGATTAAGGAAACCTTGTACCGCATTAAATGCTGTTATTAAGTTTTGGTTATTTGCCATCATCCATTCGCCAATTTCGTTAGCAATCACAACTGGCGCTTTTCGAGCAGCTTTAACAAATGGAAAAACGACAAGTGTTATATGTCCTTCAAACTCGGGACGCGTTTTTTGCAACTGAATCATTGATTCTGATGCATCAATACCATATAACTGTTTAACAGCAGATTTAACAAGGTCTTGTATCATAAGTCTAACATTTCCTAATTACCACACAACAACATGATATGTCTTAACAGGACCATTTGAAGTAGTCACGTGAAGCAAATATGAGCCACTGGCTGAAGGCGATAGTATTGGAGAATCATTATAATTCTGTGCAGAGACGATAACTCCTAAAGCAGTAAACCAGCGTGCAGTACCAACACCCTTTATTTGTAGAGGTGCATTACGTGGTACCAACGTCGGAATATCGTTAAACTTTTCCGTGTCAACCTTTTGCGGAATAACCGGACAAGTAAATAATTGAACTTGATCCGTTGAACGGGTTATTTCCGCTGCATATTCAGCTGTGAAATCCAATCCTTCAGGCACATACAGATACGAACCTGTAGCGCCATCAATAGCAATACCGTTCTTATACCACTGATAGTTCGTAAACTCATATCCTCCGTTATACTCCGCATTCCGTACTGCCAGCACATCATTCCATCGCTGTGTCAGAACAGTATCCGGATAGTTTACCGTCAACAGATACTTCATTACGACATCTTGTTCCGGCAACGTATCGTGCAATGTCAACCATCCCGTATATCGGTTCGGATACAATCCGTTAGGCAAAGGAATAATTACTTCACCTGCACCATATTCGGTAATCAAAGGTTCACGTACAATAGGTTTAATACTCAATGAATCCTCAAATTTATTAGAATAAGTGTTACTTGTTCCTTTCGTTATAATATACTTGAGGGCTACACTTGTTGTACCCGAACAAACTGTATAAAGCGTATCAGTAAGTCGTGCATTTAGCGTTTCATAGACACGGAGATTCAAAACAGCAGCGGTATCACAGTTCGGAGAAACGTACTCGTAAATACCGGTCTGATTATATTCTACTCCGTGGAAGATAACCGACTCGTAGTCGAAGATCAACTTATTGAGCGTATCACGTATCGGCTCACGCAAATCCAGATAAAGTATCGTATCACATGCATTTTCAGTTGTCCGTTCATGAATGACAGAATCCAAGGTATATGTTGTATATCGTTTTCCTTCCCACACATAGCCCTCACCAGATTTAATATCTTTGTCACAAAGATACGCCACAGTGGTATCCGTGTAGTTTGTTACCGCAGGCAAGAAGAGTCGAATAGTATCTGTTTTTTCGCAAGTCATAAAGCGCGTATAAAGCGTAACAATATACGTTGTATCTTTATCAGGAAAAGCTTGGAACACATGATCTACTTCCTTGCTATAATCATGCTTACCATCCCCAAAGTTCCACTCCATGAACTCAATTTTATGACGTTTTGAAACTATAGTATCGTTTGTGACGTGGTCAATTTCCTGAATATAACTTTTTGAAGCATCAAGATGATACGTATAGGTAAAATTCTCACAATCCATACTTATCCTCTTAGAACTTGTAACGGGTATAGGATTGGTAGCAAGCGTTGATGCATAGAGTGTAAAGAAGCAAGATGAATCTTGCACAAACATACAATCGACTGCATATAAATGATTGTCATGCATACCCGCATAGAAAGATTGGCTATGTCCACGCACAAACGCTTCCGGCATTTTGCCATCAGCCATACGATATTTCTCGTCCTCGGCATAGAACCAGCGGTAAACAAATCCGTCAGGTGCAATAAACTCAGGATTAATTCGTGCGCACTCCATTCCTTTCAGTTTACCATCAGAACAACCGAGTGTAAAGTAAGCATAGCCACTATGAGCACTAAACGTACAATCATGAGTCGTTAACCTCGCTGTCAACTTTTTCCCTTGATAAGCAGGATTTTTAAGGTTAACGCCAACGGTGGTCCATTCCTTCCAAACTACATCCGCAGAGGTACCAGCAATATCCTTAGGAGTTATATGCCATCCCATTGCTTCTGCCCCAGGGAGCAATTCGCCTTTTTTATAGACATCATTGCAGTTGAAGTCGGCCTGTCCACATGTACCGATGGATTGATTACCTATAAGAATATCCAGTTTAAAACGCGGGTTGTCCTTGTCATCATGTCCTGGGGCCTCCAATAAGGGCATATACTTAAGGAGCAGTACAGGATAACTGATGGTATCCACCTCAAAAGTAAACTCTATCCGTTCTGCCTGATTCTGATTATTCCAGTTACCAAGACGCACAGATGCTAATTCGCCATCCGGAATAGGAGATGCCATTTTTCCTGTTCGAATTTCTAATTCACGTTTATTAAAGTGAATGGTATGACGACTTGTGATATAACCGGGACCATCATCAACCGGTGCCACCTTAATAAAATTATTATATGTCCGTGTGTCAGTAGGTTTACGTGACTCATCGCTGATATAACATACCGCATTATCTAAATTCAGGTAATCCACACACATTCTATCAGGATAATAGACGAGCTTATTTTCCATTGTCTTAAGACTATAGAGATTTTCATCACACTTCGCCCGCACAATAAAATCCGTTTCAGAGACAGGCAATCCGCCAAAGGAATATGAATTAGAGGTAACCTCAACCGGTCCAAACCATTGGTCCGTATCGTAAGAATATGCCGAGACTTCATAAGAGGGTGCAGTGCCCTTCCATGTCATGGTATAAAGGCCATTATCAAACGCCACTTTTAGATGTGTAGGCTGGTTACACGGACGTTCATCCGAAATTTCGATATTATCAATAGCGGCTCCCGGTTGATTTGCCAAAGATGAACCATTGCGCCAAGCGAATACAAGATAATACGGTTCACCATTACATTTCTTTTTGGGGATGGGAACGACACATTGTCTCCAGGTAGTAGTTCCATTGACGTAGTCCATATTAGCCAACGGCTGTAATGAGATGACATAGTTCTCGTAAGCAGCAGGAAGTTTTTTATCACTTGTTGGAATAGACATAACTTTAACAGGTTCATGTGTATCCGGATCCTCCATAGGCATCCAGAACACAAAGATACCATCGCTATCTGACACATTACCCATAGCACGGTATTCAAATGATAACAAGTAACTTGCGTCCACCAAAGGATCCAGTTGTACTATATCATATGCCATAGACCAACAAGACTGGGCTGTGTATTCATAAGTATGACCGCCATCGTTGGAGATATACATACTTTTCTTTCCACCAAGTGTATTATTGGTTAACTCTCCAATATACCATTTGTTTACTATTTGCTGTTCAATTGCTTCACTTGCGGTAGGTGTTAACACCCAACGTGCACAATCCGCTTCATTTTCAAAATCGCACGAATAGTAATGACCAAAGTTCTGCGCGGTTAAAGACACGCAAACCAATATTGAAGAAATGATAAACGAGTATAGCCTTTTCATAGTTACATTACATGCTAATTTCCAACAATCAAATATTGTGAAGTATGCTCACCATCGAGCATAATTATTTCTACCACATACGCACCAACCACAGCCGGAGCAGCGATATTTGCGATTCCTTCTCCGAAGCGTTGGTCTGAATAAAGTTGTCCCGAAACGGTAAAGATGCGGATTTGTGCAGGTTGAGCGAGTTGCACTTTAAGCATCTGTGAGGTTTTCGCCAAAGTCGGGAATTTTGATATATCCTGATGTACAGTCGGCGTAATAGGACATGACGCTATCGCCACACTATCACCGCGCATAAGTACAACGTGGTAATAGGCTGTAGTATCCAAGGGTTCATAGAGGTATGAACCAGTAGCACCGACTATAGGTTTGTCGTTTTTATACCACTGATAACTAATAAAATCATAGCCACCATTATATTTTTTACTCAAGACAGAGAGCACATCATTCCACTTTTGTTCAACGATACTACTTCTATATTTAATTACAAAAGGTATCGTGAAACTGGTCACGCCGCAACAGAATTGGTGGAACTCTAATTCTGCAAAATACCGACCTGGATAGGTTGCTACGGTATAAGGTATAATCATTGAAGTTAATCCGGGCTCCGTAGTCATTGTATCTCTAAATCCTGCAGCGTGCGCAGTACTATCATAAACGAGACGGATACTATCATATTCACCAGCCCAAACACGGAAGTCAACAACCAGATTTTCACCATCAGCACATGTAATCATCGGTATATCAGAGGTAACAGCCGTTGCGATTAACTGATTGACAGTTAAATTTGTAGTAATGATACTATCACATCCATATTGATTGGTAAGGAAGACAGTATAAGTGCCCGGTTCATTAAACATCTTGTCCCCAATAAAGATGGCAGAATCAGAGCATATAGAGTCATGACGGAACTGTTCCGGTGTTTTGTAATGCACTTTAAGATGCAAGGTATAAATAGAATCACATCCTGCATAGTTAGCTGATGTATCCGCTAAGACAGTATCTCTTTCTGCCGCATAATAGCGGCCGCAGAACTTATATCCTTCTCCTTGACAGAGTTCCAGATACTCGGTACTATCTGTATTTACAATACTTGGTATGACAATAATACTATCCATTGTACTGTCGCACTGATTGTGGTCGCCGGTAAATACACGAAGCCGCACGAGGACCGTATCTCCCTCTGCAGGCGCGACATAGACCGGACCATAGTTAGAAGTTTTATTCTCCTTACCATCACTATATCGAGTGAAGGTCCATTCCTGGTCATTACAAATTTCGGACGTATGCAGTTCGTATCCGTAGTACTTGTTCATGATATGCGACTTATTAATAAAGCGCACTCTATTCATACATTCAGACGGTTCAATCTGCACTTTAAATTCCGGTACCGGGAAGCGCGGAGCAGATACTGTGCTTACCTCGAAGTAACAACTTGGTTCGTCAATAAATGCGACACGGCAAGTATACGTATGCATACCTGCATCAACCTCCAATTGTTTATCGTAACCGACGATTGTACCATTTTCGTCCCTCCATGTGTAACTAAATCCCTCCGGTGCCTGACATACAATCTGAGCATCGCTACCACAGTTTTCCGTTTCAATATAAGCAGATGCACAATCAAGACAGAAATATCCATATCCGAAGTGTCCACCACCACCGCAGTCACGGGTTGTCAAACGCACTTTTATATTTTGCCCGGCATATTGCATGAGATTGATACCGACGGTTGTCCAATCCTTCCATACGACAGACCCGTCTTTTGTTTCATTCCAAGTGCCAGAAGCGACCGCCGATGAATAGGTAAAATCAGGGACACCACATAAATCAGTTAGCGGATTTCCATCCTCATCAAACAGTTCCATCTTCATTCCCGGGTCACCGCAAGTTGTATTCGGTTTATTCAGCACAATCGCATATTTTACGAGCAAAATGCTTGCATTGGTCGAATCAACGGAGAAGGTATAGGTCATAGACTCCGCCTCATATGATGTATTCCAGTTTCCTAAGCGTACCGATCCTAATTCTCCTTTTGGCACACACATTAACTCATCATTCGTTTTCGGGTCCGTTTCCTTGGGATCGGTCATAATGGTATGGCGGCTCATTTTCCGTGAATCAGGATCTTTATCAGGGAAATTGATATACCCTATATTTGCATAAGGAGAGCCACCTTGATGTGATTCCACTGTTCCATAAGTACACACCAGATAGGGGTTGTCCAAATCCAGATAATTGATACAGTGGTTGTATGGGCAATACATCAAAATGTTGTTAACCGATGAATACGCACTGGTATCATTTCCTAACGCACACTTGACACGGACATCATAAGAGCCTTCGAAGATGCGTTGGAGATAGTATGCGCACAACAATCCGTTCTTTTCAAAGTACTGTGTACCCTCTGTCAAATCATCGGCACGACGCCACGTTGTTGTACCCACAGTACGATATTCCACCACGAAATTATTGGCGACACTTTCCCAACTAACTCGCATGGTAGAGTCTTCGCAGATTGTTTCGACTGCCAGTTTTTGAGGTTTTTGCAGTCTGGCAGAAGCGATTTGGATGTTATCAATACAAGCTCCCATCGCTTGTAAATCAGCAGCAGTGTTACTATTTACCCAAATGAAAGCAATGACAAACACTTCCTTTGAATTTCTACTGCTGACACGTATATCCGCTGTGAGAGGCGTATTTACCCATTGTTGTGAATTAAGCAGAGCTCTATCACTATTCGGTCCCAATTGGGCACATGCCTGAATGACCACATTGGGCAACAAACCTTGTGCATTTTTAGAAAGGATATTGTCGAGGAAGTTACCTTCGGAACCTCGAACTTCATTCAGGAAAATACGTTCAGGGCAAACCATTACGTATAGCATTGCAGCATCCTCAACACCGATACATTTCCAGTCAAAACTAAGGTCATAATTTTTTTGTCCATCCGCATCCGGAAATTTATATCGCAGATATGCAACAGAGACATTCGGTTTTTTACCAAAGTGCGGTTCTCCTCCTTTGTCGGATATATACAGACTCCGTTTGCCATCACTAAAGGTGGCAGTCCCCATCATCCATAGATCTGTATTGTCCGGAGTTTTAGGGTTCAGCACCCATGCACTAAGATCCTCCGTTTCTTCAAAACTACATATATAGGGGAACTGAGTTACCTGCGCAAACATTATGCTTGGCAAGAAGACAATTAATAATATGTAATATAGTTTCTTCAACATCCTTACTCTTTAATCTGCTGAATATCAGCGCCATTGGTTGAGGTAATCGTAAACTCTACACGGCGGTTGAGTTGTCTGCCTTCCTCGGTGTCATTCGTCGCCACGGGTTCAGATTCGCCCTTACCTTCTGCTTCCATACGGTCTGGATCTACACCACGACGGATAAGTTCTTTCTTGACAGCATTAGCACGACCTTCTGAAAGTTTTTGGTTTGCTTCATCTGTACCGACATTATCGGTATGACCGGTAATACGGATTGTCACTCCCTCATTTTCATTAAGGAACGTAGCCAGATCCTCCATTGCCTGTGTTGATTGCGGCAAGATATATGTCTTATTCGTAGCGAAGAACAGGTTGTTAATCTTCACGCGGATACCTTCTTTAATTTTGGTGAGATAGAAACGCAGGGTATCCTTGCTAAAATGAATTGTATCGTCATACGGCATATATCCCTGGTAACGCAGGTGTGCCACATATTGACCATCCAGCAATTCCGTTACGAACAGTCCATCATCAGTAGCTTCCCCTTCATACAAATCGCGTTTATCTTCTGCATCACCGATACGAACTGCTGCTGCAATCGGACGTCGCGTATCACCTGCATACGCATAACCACAAAGTGTATATACAATTGGTTTTGGCTCCGGACGCAGCGAAATAAATACCGTATCAGCCAGATCGCGTTTATGTGTATGGTGCACGGCATCAGCAGTAAAGAATCCCGTTCTTTCCGCTTTTACGTCATATTCGCCACGCGGATAACGTGCAACCACCAAACCGCTGGAGTTTGTTGTACGTGCAGTAGCTTTTCCAGCCGCAGTTGTAATTGTGACTTGTGCCCCAGACAAACCTTTCCCTGTTTCCTCATTAAGAACGCGTGTTACGAGTCTCGGAGTAGGTTCAGACGGCAGACGCATCGGTTTGAGCTGCTTACGCGGCAGTTCATAGAACACTGCCACCTTAACTCCGACAAGGAACGGATTGAGTTTTGCATTAGATGCGGCACTGGTCATCAACGAAGAGGTATAATTCAGTGCAAGTGGATCTTCGTTATTGAGGAATACCGCCGGCATGTCATTATTACCTAACGCAGTAGGTTGCAGCACATTGAGCACGCCATATTCCGCAAATAATCCGATTCGATAACGCAGATGATCACCGAACTTATCTTCATCACGTTTGCTTTTTTTCTTCTCCTCTTTTGGTTTTACAAGGTTTTCTATATTCACACCTATTTCAGCACTCAAACCGAGGTTGAACCCTAATTTGGCATTAACCTTAGGCGATTCAAATGGTTGGTCCGCCACTAATGAGTGTGTGTACATGTTAATAAGCGGATCATTAAATTCTACATCGGCTATCTCGGTTGTGAGATTCGTGTTAAGTTTCGAAGTACCCATTACATTGAGTCCGGCTTTCACGCCGGCCAAAAAGTACATACGATTCTGCCAGAACTCCATACCGGCCAATACCGGAATTTGTATAAATCCTGTGGTGATATGGTCATTCATATCTGTAAACCGGTACTGATACGTCATTTTATCGGCATATGGCTCCATACCAAACGTACGAATGAGTACTGAATTATCTTCACTTTGGCCGAATATTCTATTGGTTGAAGTAAAAAAATCCATCTCCAGACCAGTAGTGAACAAGAACTTTTTATAACGCAGTTGGTATCCGAGACCCACTCCACCTCCTACGCCGCCTTTAGCGGAAGATTGGAAACCGTATTCAATTTCCGGCTTATATGTGAAATTTGACGGGAATAGCGCCGAATAGCCAACTTGGCCCCACAAACCGATGCGGTGTGCAATATCACGCGACATATAGGCAGCCACTTTCGCGTTATATTTCTGGACCTCCGCCAATTTGCGTTGATAATTTTCCTCTTCGGAAGGTTTTGGTTTGCTTTGCGAAGATTGGGATTTGCTTTGCGGTTTGGATTGTGCTTTCTCTTGTTCTTTCGCTTTTTGACTTTCGCCCTTTGCTTTATCCTTTTCGCGCTGTTCCTGCTCTTTGGCACGTTGTTCTTCCGCTTTAGCTTTATCTTTTTCCTTTTGCGCTTGCGCTTTTTCCTTTTCCTTGGCAGCTTTAGCTTTTTCCTTTTCTTTCTGCGCCTTGGCTTTTTCACGCTCCTTCGCTGCTTTTGCTTTTTCTTTTTCACGTTGCGCTTTTTCCTTCTCCTTTTGCTTTTGCGCCTGAGTAGTCGGGGTTGCAGCAACAACGGTACTGGAAACAGCACCATCAGTCAATATAACGAGGCACATTGCAAAGATGCACAATGTACAAATATGTCGTAAGAGCGTTTTCATCGGATTACCTGATTGTTATTACGTTGAACTTTAGAGTTTGTAGAATCATATATCTTCTGTCTCGGTCCTTCAGGAAGGGCAAAGAGCAGTGTGAATTTTGCACCAACAGTCATATTTGTAATTCCATTAATCTGCATTTCCGAGCTACGTAAAGCGGGTGTAACATAGAACTTCAATTCCTCTCCGGGTTTTTGCTCGTAGCGCAGCAAATGGTTATTATTTGCAGGTTTTTCGCCAAAGTTCAATAGTTGTCCCGACTCGGCAAATACAGAGATATAATACCGCAGTTTTCCTTTAACTGCCTGAAAACCGGCAGTTGTATTAAACTGGTCCAAACGCAATCCAATTTCGAGATGCCCGGAAATGTTAAAGTTATACGGGATTTTCAACCAATCACTTTGGATAGGCTGATCATCTACAAACGAGTGATTGTGCATTGAGACAAAATCGTTCATATAGCGATCATATTCACCATACGTAGTGAGCAGCGCTTCTGATTTAGCTTGTCCATAGAACACGAAAGCAGGCTTAATACCAATAAGGAAATAGAATTTTTTGAGTTCCGCGCCAATAGACAATGGGATTCCGATATTTATCATATGCGACAGGTCCTTACAATCACGAACAAGTGCATGCATGGTAAACGGGTCTCCCTCCGTATCCAGCATAGACAACTGTACATGATCATCTGCAATCATATAACGGAAGTAGCCATAGCGAAGAGACAATCCTGTTTGGAGGATAAAGTTATTGTAGTAAATCCGATATCCACCACTAATCGCAGGAGAGAAGCCCTGCGGATTGGGAACCTTTGTTGAATAGTTCAGCAACGTCGCATAGCCAAAGTCAGCCGAAGCCCACATAAATTGGTGCTTTTCGGGCGACAGCTTCGTATGCGCAAATACAGGAGCAAAAACCCTAAAGCATAACAGACCAACGAATAATATGACACGTGCGTATGAACGCATAGTACACAAATTGGGCGACAAAGGTACTGCTTTTTTTTGAAATATGCAAATTTTTGCTTATTTTTTTTTACATCAGGTATCATTTTCTGTTATTTTGATATATATGTTTAACGATTGGGGGGGAGAGATTAGGGGTAATAACCGAAAAAAACAGGCACCGTTTCCGATGCCTGTTTTTTGATAAAACCAATCGATGTTTACCTCACGACAACCCTGCCGACGAGATTCAATCCTGTACCGGTTGTAATACGAATGGTGTAAACACCCGGAACCGGGAATGCATCAATTATAATCGGTTGATGTTCATACTTCTTCGCCTCTACGTTGCGACCAACGATATCGTAAACCTCTACTTTGAGGTTAGCCAAATCGGCTCTTGTGAATCGGTAGTCAGCGCGCACTGTTTCACCAGCGTTCAGGATGGTCGGACGGAGTGTGAGCTCACTCATGTTCACATTGTCGATATCTTGGGGTTGCGGAATTACGGTGATTACGAGAACGCGTAAGCTGTCGCAATCGAATCCTTCACCCGGACGCATGATATCATACGTACCAGCTTGGTCATATTCCACATCGTAGAATGTGTATGTTTCACCTTCAACGATTTCAACCTTAGTCGTATCACGATAGTAGTTGGAGATCTCAAGTGTGAGGGTCACCGTACTATCGCAACCTTGAGCCGATTCGAAGGTATGAACATATACACCTTCCTTGGTCAGCGTAGTGCCACCGAAGTCATATGAGCTGCCTTCGCAGATTACGACTGTGGTAGCGACGTCATAATTCTTGTTGTATGACAAGTGCAGTGTTACTGTACTGTCGCAACCAGCAGCGGTCTTAATCGTTTCGGTGTAATCACCGGCTTCCGAGTAAGATTTACCTACAGCCTCCCAGTAATACGATGAACCAGAGCAGATAGCAGCATTGAATTCGCTAACGAATGCTGTAACGACTTTGAGGTTCAATGTAACGATACTATCGCAGCCATGACTGGACGGGATGGTGTCGGTATAGAGACCGGACGTGTAGTAATCTTTACCATGGAAGTTATACTTCTGACCTTGGCAGATAGAATCTTCGATATTTGAATACTCTTTCGGACGAACATACAGGTGGAGACGTGCGATACTATCGCAAGCGTTAGCCGGACTCATCTTACGTGAGTAGATACCGGTTTGGGTCTTACCTGTGAAGTCGTAATTCGAATAGGTTTCACCTTCGCAGATTGTATCTTCAATAATGGTTTCAGGCACAGCGTTATACGTAACGTTGAGCACATAGATACTATCAAGATATCCTTTGGTGGTAGCATTGACGTAATCCGCAGGTTCAATACGGCGTAGCGTCTGTTCTCCAGCCTCGGCCTTATCACCATTGATGAAGAATCCGAGTTGTTCGATATCCTCATACTGGCAAGCTTGAGCAGCCTCTGCAATCACCTCATAGTAGTTGATACGTATGTTATCCAAGTGGATAGCACAGGAGTAAGGTGATGATCCCTTGTACGTATTCGCCTCACGGTAGAAGGCAATCTTAATATTCTTGCCTGCATACTTAGTAAGGTCGAAGTCCAAATTCGTCGGCTTGAACGGAATATCACGCAACTGACGACCTTGAGGCAGTGCATTGCACCATGCTGCGAGTATATTCTCTTTCTTCCAAGTCTTACCTGCATCTTCGGAGATTGCAATTGCGAAGATATAGTCATCCGCCATCTGAGCCTCTGTTGCTTGTGTAGCAGACGGAGTGGTAGTAGAGGAACAGCCAGTAAGCGCCATATCAAATGACAAGTGAGCCGGCAGTTTTTCTCCTATTGAGATAGTCGGTGAAATCATCCAATAGTAGTCATAAGTCGAGGGAGTTGTTGTCGAACTGGAGTAGAATACAACTGCATAGTGTGCGCCTTCAATACCGGCGTTCGTCGTTACACGGCGCCAGCCGTAAGAGGTGCTGTTTGCACCTGAGAGTTCAACGTCTGTGCTATCGATTACCTCAACAGCAGAGTTGGTAGCAAAGGTCCAGTCTGCATCGAGATTCGTAGCCCCGAAGGTTTCTACGAAGAAGGGTTTACGAGCAGTTGTGAAGACAGCGTTCTGCGAGAATTCACTCTCACCGAGGTCGCTTTCACAAATTGTACGTACACGCCATACGTAATCCGTAAAGGATTCCAGTCCTGCTATTTCCTGCGAGTTGGTAAACACTGTATCGTTGAATACGAATGCTGTATCGGCAGCGTATGTGTAGTCTGTTGAAACTTGCAGCACATACTTTTCTGCTCCAACAGGGGCATTCCAAGACAGTTTGGCATTCGTAGCAGAGATATCCTCAGCGCTTAAGTCATCCGGTGTCTCACAACGCTGGATAGCGGAGAATGATATATCGTCAATATACATATAGTCATACGTATATTTCTTTTCATCTCCCTTTGCATAGAGCGTAGCCATGAAGGCAACATATTTACCTTTTGCACCGGTGAGTGCCACTTTCTTCGGTTGGAAGAGGAAGTCGTTTGCTTCGCTTGCGACTGCGTTAGTTGCATCAGGATAAGTATAATTCAGGGTATCAATCGGCACGAAGGTAGTAGCATCCATCGGGTCGGTCATTGTACCAACAATTATAGCCTTTGAATAGGTATTCCCCAAATAGGAAGAATACGGTTTCATTGTACTTGCCGTAACATACGTCGGACGCATCCAGAAGTTAACCTGAAGTGTGTCGTATGCAGCGATATCCTCAATAGCCGGCATAGCTGCGTAAGTTTGATAGGTGGTACTAGTAGCATAGAGACGAAGCGCATATGCACCCTTGTGCGAGTAAAGACTCGTTCCGTTCGCATAATTGTACTCGTACGTACCTACAGCACTGGTTCCTGCGTTTTCATAGGTCCAACAGAGCGTCTGCTTGTAAGTATCCGATGTTTGAGCAGGAAGGATTTTCCAACCATCTGCCAATTCGAATCCATTCGTATAATCCGGACTTACAGCGACACACTCAGTGTAGAACTGCAGAGCACTGGTGCTGATAGTGTTCACAGAACCGTTGGTCTGATATACACTCCACGTGTAAGAAGAGCTCGGTTTCAGATTCTCCATCTTATAGCTCATTACGCTACCAGGAACAGTGTCGATTTTAACCGTATCAGCTGCATCGTCCATAACTACTACTACCGTCTGGATTGCCGGATGTTTAGCCGTCCAATTGAAGGTAGCAGAGTTCGTCGTTACATTCGAGGTGCTGGCACCTGTCGGAGCGAACAGATTATCACCTATCGGTTTAACCTTCAGGTCATCCACGAAGAACAAAGCTGTTTTTCCACTATATGGTTGGAAGAGCACGATATACTTCCCTTGGGTACCTGCGAGCGGCAACTGCATCTTCTGCCAGAAACGGTTTCCTGTCGGGTCAGAGTTAACCAAAGTGCTAGTGGTTGTACCTGCCGGCAAAACGTAAGTAACGGTATCAATCACTTCCAGCGTTGAGAAGTCTGTCGGGTCGGTCAATGTACCGATTACTAACGAGCCTGAACCAACATAACCAACGGAAAGAACTTTACCAGCGTTCGTTGTAGTAGCCGTCTCATCCTGGTTAGCCAAGCAGCGTCCCCAGAACTCAATCATCATCGTATCGAGATCACAATTGAGTTGCGGCAATGTAATCCAAGTCGTAGCTGTCTTCGTAACATAGGTGCTTGTCGTGTAAACACGGAGTGAACCATAGCTATCTCCATAACCAATCTCGCGGTGGTTATAACTGTCAGACGGATTACCCAGCGTAGAGTAATAGTCATGACCCTTCGATTGCCACAGCCACTGGTAACCATTAGAGAATGATCCAGTATAGTTTGTACCGGTGGTGAAGCAAGACGGCTTCAGATAAGCGGTATCCGATGCTACACCGGCGAGGAGGTCGTTCGGCTCGGTCTCGTCCGGATCATCGAAGTTCCAGAAGAACTCGCCGTTGGCATCTGCCTCCATCGGCATACACGGTGTACGGAACTCCTTCGAATCCTTTACAAAGTACTTGGTTCCTTCCGGCGCATTAGCTGCTACCAGAACAACCTGATACTTTGATTGAGGCGACAGGTCTTCTACCAATTGCGATGTTACTCCGGAGAGGTTCTCATAACGATTCAAGGTATCACCGTTAGCCTTCAGAACATAGAGATTCCACGGACCACCGATATTATCCCAAGTAACTGTAGCCGACGTAGCCTCAGCCATCACTTTGTCAATCGATACCAGACCGAAGCCCTTCGGCGCACCCAATGCAACGTTATCAATGTACGGATAGTTGGAAGCCGACGGTTTCTCTGCCTGGAAGAATACGATCTGCTTGTCAGCAATCGTTGCCGAGTCAAGATCGAGCGTGTAACTGCGCCACAACCAGTCATTTGCTGCCGTCAATGCTACATCAGTCGGCAATTTCTCCATACTAATAGTAGCCAACTTCTTGTACGTTTCCATACCTTTGAATTTATCGACAGTTCCAACCTCAATACTAATATCCGATGGTGTAGAGATAACCAGCGAATCACCCTTTGGATATGTATAGCCGTTACGGAACTTGAACTCGAACGAATGGTTTGCAGCCGAATCCACAGCAGGCAGAATCATATACTGTCCATAGTAGGAAGCGGTTGCATTCCAGCGAACGCCTACTTTACCAAGACTCCAGTCACCGGGACCGTATCCATAGTTATAATTGGTAGTTGTGGAAACCATACCATACGGCATATACGAATAGCTCGTAATCGCTGATCCAAGTTGCACATAACCGGTCTCTATAGCCGGGTGCATAATGTAGTTATCCGAAGTTGAGTACTGACTACGCTCCCAACCTTCCTCTTTCTCAAATCCGAAGAAATAGCTATCTTTATAGTAGTACTTCGTACGCGTCGAAACAGCGAGGTCGGTCCAAGCACTGTTACCGTCTTCACCACCGCAAACGGTGCGGCCATAGAGCCAGTACAACGTACTGTGATCCAAACCGGAGATTGTGAAGTTAGCCGAATCTGCATCTACGATACGTACATCGTTGCCTGCCAGATACTCTGCTGCATCATAACCTGCCTTCGAATAGATTGAATCAGGTACTACTGCTATCTGCCACTTGTTATTCCAATCTTTTGCCGGGATAATGGTTACATCCGCGGTGTAAAGAGTTGAATTACCCGGTTCGAGTGTCGGCGGGAAGCAGCTCGGCGGCATACCGATCTTGAAGTTATCGATATAGAACGAACCATAGCCGGAAGTGCTTGTCAGCCCCTGAATAGACCAATCAGCCTTCAGAGCGATACGGGCACCGGCAGGAATGTTGTTCACATAATCAGAGATAATAATCTGATACGGTTGCTGTGTAGCAGTCAGAACCTCTACCGTTGCAATCGTTACAAAGGTTGAATCCATACCCTTTTGAGTAGCATCGGTTACATAACCCACTAAGAGTTTGTTTCCATACGATGCTGAGGTACCACCCTTACGAGCATAGAAACTAATCATATACTCATTCAGATCACCGGTAACTTTCGGTGCTACGGCAATACACTTGATATTCGATGAACTTGCAAAATACGAATACATGTACAGGCTATACTTCGAAACTGCGTTAGAAGCGGTCGCATTTACGTACGGATGAGACTGCGTTGTTCCTACAGTATCATAGGTCAGTTGAACACCATCCCAGCAGAGCGGTTTTTTACCCGTACCTGTAGCAGGACTATTATCAAAGTCATTGTAATACGGAACCGGATAACCATTTACAAGTGGACAGTCGGTCAGAATGTTTGCATAAGCCATTGAGATTGCACTGCTGTCGCCACCCTCGCATATGGCCTGTGCATATACATAGTACTGTGTAGCAGGATTCAGACCGGTAATCAGGACGGAATCCGTCTTGGTAACCACTGAATCTAACAGCCAACCGTCATAGGTATCCTTCTTATCGTCTGCAATCTCCTTATCGGACATCAACATACGATAGCTGTTGCTATACTGTTTCCAACTGATTATCGCTGCATCTTCCGCAATGCTGTCCACTGTAAACTCAGTTACAGGACGGCATGTCGGGATTGCCTCTACCGAGATTTCAGAGAGGTAAGCGTAGCCATACGCCAGCGTTCCGAGCGTTGCACCGGTCTCAGTCAGGAACATAATGTATTTACCCTTATTGCCGAGGTAGTCCCCTTGATACCCTTCAATCGAAACCGTGAACGGTTCGTATGCCGAGTGGCTTAACTTCACGGTATCTACTACCACGAAGGTGTTGAGGTCAGACGGGTCGGTTACAACACCGACAATCAGTTCGTCGCGGTAAGCCGCTGTCGTAGTCGAACTGGTACGTGCCCAGAAGTTCACCTGATACTTGCTGATGTCATCTACGTCCAACTCAGGCATAATCGCATACGAGCCATCATATGCGGTTCCCGTAGTGGATGACGGAACATACGAATAGATATACAGGTAGTTGAGACCATTACGTGAGTAAGCGCTGGTAGCCGAACCGGCCGTTACATACGGGATGTAGCTCGAAGTTGCGGATGCTTTTCCGGACTTGTTGCCCGTTGTCCAACAAGGCAGATGGCGGGTAGCGCCCGAACCGGTTACATAACCATCTTCCTTGGCAAAAGTGATGGTACCCAGAGTTTCCGGCGTAACCGCTTTACAAGGAGTTTTGAAGGATAACAAACGCCAAGGAGACAGACCTTCGTCACAAGCCGTAGCAACAGCAACATAATAGTCAGTTTGTTCATTAAGTCCGGTAACAACCTTAGACTTTATTTCCCCATCCAATGTGTCATTAAAGACAATAATGGAATCCGGTACGACATAGCCTTCTTTAGCCAAGGAATCCTCGCTAAGCTCTTGGTTCGTTACCATTAGTATCCACTCTTTATCAGCGCGGAGACCGCTACTAATACGAACTTGATCGGCTTTAATACCAGAGTAACTTGGTTTCGGCAGCGGGCAATTAACCTTGACAATCGACACATCATCGAGATAGATGGTCGGCCCTGCATTGTAAGCAGTACGCCATGCAAAGTATTTAGCTCCTGCAGGAATTGTATCTGCATATTCGCTCAGATCCATCGTAGCAGTAACGATTTTACCGGCACATTTAATAGAATCCAGTACCACGAAAGTACTCAGGTCCTCCGGATCGGTCATTACACCAGGAAGGATATAATACGATGACGAGCCATAGTACGAGAATGTTACTAACAATTCGGTGAGCGAGTTGCAATCAATTTCCGGTGATGCCACCCAAGTAGGACTATAGGTAGCTGTCGGATATAGACGGTAGCAGTTGGTTCCGGAAGCGGCATAAGTGCTTGAAGTTTTGTAGATATACGGGATATAGGTTGTTGTAGCAGACGGATTTCCGTTTCCTACGGTCCAGCAAGGCGCTTGTTGAGAGGCATTGTATGATGTGCCGCTCGGGTAATCCTCGAAGGTCTCTTTATTCGGTTTGCTCGGATCAAGTTTGATACAAGCTGTTAAGAAGCTTGCTTCAGACCAAATCGTATCACAAGTTGGTTTGACGAAGAAGGTATACTTTGTCATAGCCTCCAAGTTATTTGCCTTGAATGCTTTACCAATGATGGTTGAATCTGCAACGAGCACTTTATTGCCTTGCATTACTTTCACGATCCACTCATCGTTGTCAGCTTTACCATCCCACTTGATGTCAAGAGAGGTTGTTTGGATATCTGTAGCTTCGAAATTCCAAGCCTCGATACAGGTGTTCGGTTTAATGGAGATATTGTCAATATAGATATCACTATTCATCTCCAGATTGTCGCCCAAACCGGAAGTGAAGACGATATTGTTATAAGCCAGCGTATAATTAGCCAGATCATAACGACGGGTAGTGAACACATTACCACCGTCCATATAAACCGTATCAATCGCTACGAACGTGGTCCAATCGCGGATATCGCCCATCGAACCCACATACAGTACCGACTTTACCGTCGTACCATACGAACGAGCATCGAACGAGAGTACTACCTGCGACAGATCAGCATCCAGACCCGGCAGCATAGCTACGTTGCGGTGCGTAGTAGAAGTGGACCACAACTCGAGCATATTACCGTCTTGAGCACCGCTGGACGGTTTCAAGATCTTCGGATAACCGGCATCCGTACCGTATTCAGCTACTTGCCAGCAGTTGAAACCGTCTTCATAAGCGCCCGTTGAATAGCTCTCAAAGTTCTCGTAGAACGGAATCGGGAAGTCATTCGGACATGTTGTTGTAAATGAGCTACTAATCCACCACGTGGTATCCTGATCGCAGATTGTACGGATGTTGAGATAATACGATTTATTGTACACAAGGCTATCGAAGCCGAATGTCGGTTTCGTTTGCGGATTATCCCAGTTCAGTGTACCGGCGAAGAGTACATTCTCCATACGGCCGATAGAGTCAATAGACTCTTCAAGTTGTTTAGCAGTAAGTGCTTTTTCAGAGAGCACGAGATCCCACATCGAAGCAGTAGAGATATCCCAACTTACCGTTACGGAGTCGGACAAAGCATCCGTCTGTACATTAACGGGCGGGAGGCAGCTCTGTATTTCCTCTACTGTGATATCATCAATATAGTTGATTGTTTGCTTTCCACCATCAACATCGCTCCAAACGATAGCGATGACCCCCTCGGGTCCTTTGTAATTTTGGAAGTTAGCATAGCACAGTGCATATCCTGTTGCAGCCACTTTACATTCACTAACAGGAATGAAGGTGTTGATATCCATAGGATTGGTCATGATACCCACTGTAGCAGATGCCTGTGTGGGTGTAGAAGAACCACTCAAATAGAACTTGATTTGGAGAAGATTGAGTGCTGAAGCCACAACAGGCAGTGTAATCCAAGAGTCATTTCCCCAGTCTTTTGTGAGTGTCAGACAAGAGTTGACGGAGTGTGCATTTGTTGTTACCAAGTGCGGGTATTCGGGGTCATTGGAGAAGATTCCTATTCCCACCGGATAAACTACTGCACTCCCTTCTTCGATATTATAAGTAGTACCCTTCTCTTGTTTGAAGTTTATGGTATATGGTATATCTATCGCAGCAGCAAGCGTTACGAAGGGATATCGATAGCTCCATTCCGAAACCTCACTACCATTCACAGCTTGTACATAGACATAATACGGACGGTTCCAGCTATGGTCAGCTTCGAGCGCCTCAGTCTTATAACTATTGCTGTTCACAGTCGTTTGATCAACGACAAAATCAGCAGCCGGTTTCGTCGGATCAACTTCACGATTGGTAATGAGCACGTTATAACTCGAAGCATTACCTTTCCAAGCGATTTGAGCCGAAGTAATTCCGGGGTTAACAGTAATTTGTGAAGGTTTGGTCAGTTCGCTCTTGTACTCGACTTTCAAATCATCAAGGAAGATTAAGTTTTTCGTATCGAAGTTACTTAAGAAAGCGAGGTAGAAGCCATTTCCTTGATAAGAGCTGAGGTCCACTACGTTCTCAACGAACTGTGATGTTCCCCAAACGCTAACGGTATCAACAGGCACAAAGGTTGTGAAGTCTTCCGGGTCATCCATAACACCGACGATAAGGCTGTGTGCATAACTGCGTCCTGTAAATCCAGCCACCGTAGTCCAGAAGCGAACAACGCACTGGTTGAGCGCAAAATTCGGATTATCCGGGTCAGTCAATGTCGGTGAAGCGACGTAAGCGTACTTGTCAGCCGGTAGTGCGGAGGATGCTGTAGGTTCATTTACATTATTTCCCTCGAATACCACACAGGATGTAGCACTTGGTGAGTAGGTACTGCGTTTTCCTTCTTCCACACCTACGTTAATGAATGGAACGAACTTACCTGTATTTGTTCTCCAAGTCCATTCGAGGTCACGGCGCGTTTGACCTGCCTCATACGGGAAGTCGAAGCCGTAGGTGTATGGAACCTTTTTATACGCCTTCACACGGAAGTAGTATGCCCCTTTTTGATTGGGGTCTTTACTATTCCACACACTTTCCTCTGCGTCGCAGAGAGAGCGTACATAAGCATAGTAATAGTCACCGGAGTTAAGTTTCAAGTCCACGTTTTGTTGCAATCCATCAACAAAGAGGTGATGTGTGATGATAGAATCAGGCACACTTGCCAAGGTGTCAGGGTCGATTTGCTGTTGAAGCACGACCACCTCGAATTGGTTAGCATCATAACTTGCTACCCATGCCAGATTAACGATTCCGGCTCCTTTTGTAGAGACGGAGAAGTCTCTGGGCACAGTACATTCGGGTGTAGAACGTACGACGACGCTATCGAGTACGATACCTCTTCCGAGGTTATCTTTACCCTCGAAAGCGATTTGATAGGTGGTAGAATTGTACTCAGGAAGGTCGAGTTGGATGTATTCCCAATCTTTTTTAGCATCGGAATACGTAGCCAAGACGTTCCATTTTTTGTTTTGTCCGGTTCTGTAGAGCACTCGCAGTGTGTCTCTATCCGCAGTCCATTTAGGATTAGCGTAATAGAATCTCAACAACGGGCGATAGACCGTGTCCAAACGCATGACGGGTGAAACGAGCCTCGTCACGTAACCTTGCGTTTCCCCAGTGGTATTACGCAAGTAAGCGCGATGGGTACCTTGAACAACGCCACCAGGATAAGCGAGGTTTTCAGACTCAATAGCCCAAGCGGTAGCAGGTGCCGCTTTGGGGTCAAGTCCGTTTTCCTGAGTCCATCCTTTCGTTGCGAGATCCCCACTCTCAAAGCCATCCGCTAAAGCGATGGTTTGTGCTTTGAGATTGGCTGTAACAGCAAATAATGCCATTAACAGACAGAGAAAAGTTTTTCTCATAAGCGTTTTTGTTTTAGTTAATAATAAATTGTACCTTATATCTAGTAATCCTAGTTGTCCTAGTTATCCTAGTTTCGAGTTAAATTAGTTTAATAAAAAGTATTTTTCGCAATCAAGCCGCAAAATTACTACATTTTTATGATATATGCAAACTTTTTTGCATTTTTTATGTTAAAAAACATGGTTTTTGTATTTTTGTCAGCCTTATATACAAAAAAAAGTGCGTTTTTGGCGCACTTTTATCAGGAGATGGTCCCGTTATGGTCCCGTTTTTGGTTGTGGTTTTTATAGCATTTCGACGGAGCGGTTCACAAACTTGGCGAGTGCTTCCCCTTTAAGCAAACCGGAGGCGAGGAGCGCGATATCGAAGAGCTGATGCAGTTTTTCGTTTTCTCCTGCGAGGGTGTACACGGTCTTCTTGACAGCCGGCTTTGGTTCTTCTCCCTCCTTTGTTTCAGGCACTTCTTCAATTTCCTCGGAAGTCATTTTATCAATAAGTGCTTGTATTTGCGGATGCGACGTATTGATCACCACGTTGTATTGGTCGGGCATTTGTCCGTAGAACGCCATTCCTTGCTGGTGTTGTGCCATTTCTTTCATACGGCGCATGAATTCATTCTGTGTAAGGAATACGGGTAGCGCATCTGCTGCAGCGGATTCGCAAGAGACATAGTAATTGAGTTTTTTGTTTTCGGGCAGTACCGTTTCAAACGCTTTACGCAACCCTTCTTTCTGCTCGTCAGAATAAGAATCTTTCGCAGCATCCTCTTTGCGAATCAGATTTTCGATAATGTCACTATCAACGCGTACGAATCTCAGTTTGCTATCAGCATCCTTCTGTTCGAACTGTGACATAGCATGTACATCGAGTTCCCCGTTCATAAGGAGGACATCGTATCCTTTAGCCTTGGCACGTTCGATATAGGTATAATTAGCATCCGCGTCCTGCGTATAAAGGATAACAAGATTACCGTCCTTGTCTGTTTGGGCTTCTTTGATTTGCGCTTTATATTCGTCCAGCGTTGCGTATTTACCTTCGATATTTTTCAGTAGTGCAAAGCCGATAGCGCGCTCGTAGAACTTCTCGTCTGAAAGCATGCCAAACTGGATAAACAATTTGATATCATCCCATTTGTGCTCAAAATCCTCCTTGTCATTCTTGTACATTTCAGCCAATTTGTCTGCAACTTTCTTGGTGATATGAGAGGATATTTTCTTGACATTATTATCCGATTGCAAGTACGAACGGCTGACATTGAGCGGGATATCAGGGCTGTCAATGACTCCATGCAAGAGCGTAAGATACTCCGGTACAATATTTTCGACCTCATCGGTAACGAATACCTGATTGCAATAGAGTTGAATCTTATTGCGGTGCACATCCAGATTCGACTTGATTTTCGGGAAGTACAAAATACCCGTTAAGTGGAAAGGATAATCTACATTAAGATGGATGTGGAACAAAGGTTCGTCCATCTGTGTGGGGTAGAGTTCGTGGTAGAAATTTTTGTAATCTTCTTCCTTGAGATCAGCCGGTTTGCGTGTCCAAGCCGGATTGATGTCGTTGATGATGTTCTCCTCGTCCAATTCGACTTCCTTGCCGTCTTTCCACTCTTTTTTCTTTCCAAAGGCAATTTCAACAGGGAGGAACTTGCAATACTTACGCAGTAATCCTTCAATTGTTGCGTCCTCGAGGTATTGCGCAAACTCATCATTGATGTGTAGGACGACATCGGTACCACGTTCGGACTTAATGGTTTCCTCCATAGTATATTCCGGATCACCTGAACAAGCCCAGTGAACGGCTTTAGCATCGGGCAAATAACTAAGGCTGAAGATTTCCACCTTATCCGAAACCATAAACGCACTGTAAAATCCTAAGCCAAAATGCCCGATGATAGCCTCTGTTTTGTCTTTATATTTGTTTACGAACTCTTCTGCCCCCGAGAAAGCGATTTGGTTGATGTAGCGATCGACTTCGTCCGCTGTCATTCCGACTCCGTGGTCCTGCACGGTAAGGGTTTTCTTTTTCTTATCAATAATTACGCGCACACGTGTATCGCCAAGGTCGCCTTTTGCTTCACCAACGGCAGCCAGGGTTTTCAACTTTTGCGTTGCGTCAACGGCATTTGAAATCAACTCACGAAGAAAAATCTCATGGTCTGAATATAAAAACTTTTTGATAACGGGGAATATGTTATCTGATGTTACCCCAATATTTCCAGTAGTCATAGTGCAATTAATATTTTAAATCTGGTTTATGGTGTTCAAAATTCATGCCGTTGCGCAAAGACTGCCAAAATGGCAGATATGCCATGCTTCGGTGACCCTTCGGTGACGTATCGCAAACATATCGAAAATTGTTCCTATTGCATCTGCCAAAATGGCAGGAATAAAGAGTGCAACCTATTGGCTGCACTCTTTCGAAAAACGGGTATATTAAACCTTTTAAATTATTTACGTGTGCGGAGTGTAAAGTTATCGGGCAATTTAACCTGCACTTTCTCACCTGGCAGAATAGCGTGATCAACAGAAAGTTTTACGCCATTGAAGGACTGAGCCAATGTATTTTCGGGCTTAGTACCATGTGTGTAGTTGATAGGATCAATGTAGATGAGTTTGTTGCTCTTGATTTCGAGTGCGCTATCCGCAGTATATCCGAGCTCCATACCCCAGTCACCATCAAGGAACTGTGCATCCATATTCAGGTATTCAACAATATTCATTTCAGGGCTTGAACCTTCGTCACCGGTAACAGAGATTTCTGCTTTTGTGATCAAAGCATCAGGAGCACCCATTGAATAGTAGTAGTAGCCACAATCAGTAGGATCGTCTTGTGCACATTCGTAAACCAAGAATTTGAGGACAGTACCAGAAACGGCATCTTCAACAGCCTTTTGGAAGAGTTCATACCCCTCTTGTGTCCATTTGCCTGCTTTGTTATAATCGTCCACCCAGAGTTGCATACCAGCGATATACTTAGCCTCGTCAATAGAACCCTTTAGAGCTTGGTGCCAGCTGGTAGCAGCATAATCACCAACACCATAGAATCCGAGTGAGAAGACTACACCATTGGGGAAATCTTGAGCGATCTTTGTGCCCGGGTTATCCTCAGCCAAAGCAAGAGCAACAGGAGTCTCAAGAAGCACGATAGCACCTTTTTCAGTACCATCCAGTTTGCGGTCAGCATTTATATAGAAGCCCTCTGAGAAGAGTTCTACCACACCTTTGCAAACGTGAACTTTGAAATCACCATACGTGTCGTGGTGATAATCAATGGTGTTAATAGAATCCCAATCTGGAATACCCAAGTAGCATTGTGTAAACGCAAGGGTCTTGTAATAATCAACAACAGTGATTTTGGATTGCGCTTTGATTTTGCTGGTTGTCTCTTCGCAAGTGATAACAGCTTCACCCAAATTAATAGCGATAACCGTACCATTGTCGCTTACGGTAGCCACTTCTTCATTAGAAGAAGTCCAAACGTAGGTACCTTTAGCCTGTGAAGGCTCAACAATAACAGAAAGACGAACTTGGTCACCAGGAGCAAGTGTTACCTCTTCGGGTTGCAATTTCACGGACGTGATTGCAGCATCCTCAGGATTTTTGTTGCAGGCATTAAACAGCGTAGCTACTGCCAGAATGCCGATTAACAGAAATGATTTTTTCATACTCTTTTTTGTTTTTTAGGGTTAATACTTAGTTTAACTATAGACTTATTTTATGTTCGGATTGTATGTAGCCTCCGAACTGGGTATATTCATATTAAATTGTGCGTCGTTAGAGTTGACCTCTGTTCCCTTGCTATAATCGTGGTTATTACCGCGTTTGATTTTCTTGCTAAGGCGCCGGAAAGTCTGCAGTCCATATCCCTCGCCCCACATTTCGATACGCCAGTTATAGGTGATTGCATCGAGCAACTTGTCTCCGCTAAGCGCATTGAAATAGGTGTTATATTCGGTCAAAGCATCGGGATATGAGAGATTGATGCGTTCCGCCATGATGCCATTGAGGAAGTTCTTGCACTCGGTGATAGAATCGAGGAAGTAACAAGCCTCCGCTGCAATGAGATACATGCTCTCGATACGCATGAATACGTTATCGCTCAGCCACTCACGGTCGATATCCTCTTCTTTGGTCGAATACGGGTTTTGTGCGGAGAAGAACTTGCCGTCAGGACAATCCTTGAACTTTGAGTTCTTGCTTCCATCATTAAACCAGCCACTACGTCCATCCCACAAAGGAATTTGTGTTTTGAGGTTATCGTCCAACACTTTGGTATCTCCAGCCCAAGCGTAGCTATACGAGTGGATATCGCATTGTCCGAACCAGGACTTGAGTCCGCCAGCGGTTTCGGTAACGACATGTTGTCCCCACATCCAGCTGGGTTCATCCACACTATTGAAACCGGTGCTGTAAAGCATGTCATTGGGAATGACACGGAACTCGTTACTCTTGATAACCGCATCGGCATTACGCACTGCTGCACGGTAGTAGTTTTTCTGCTTGTTCACATCAATCTTGGCATAATACGGTGCCGCATTGATATAAGCATATGCCAGCAAACCACGAGCCACATTGAGATTGATTTCGAGTTTGGTTTCACGAACGAACTCAGCATTGTTCAATTTCTCATAGTATGCGCCAAACTCCTCAAACAAGGCGATAGCATTTGTAAGATCCTGGAACACCAGTGCATACACTTCAGCCGAAGCGGACAATGGTTGAGGCGAGTCCATGTTGGTCTCATTATAAACAGGGCAGCATGGATAGTCGTCAATCGTATGACCCGAGAAATACGTGCTGTTCATGTCAGGTGTGTACCAACGTACGAGATTACCGTAACAATACGCACGTAACGCGAGTGCCTGCGCGAGATAGAGGGCGTAATTGGTTTCCTCCTTTGTATATTCATACTCAGTCGCCTTGGACGGATAGCCGTATTTGGCGATTTTCCCCATCAAATCGCCACTACTGCTATTGATACTGTAGATAGTGGTGTTGGTGTTGTGAATAATGTCGTAATAGAACGTCCAAATGGTTCCGGTACGGTTGGATACAGTAAGCATCTGCTCGTCCTGATAGAGCCAACCATAAGTTTTGTTCGTCACCGCGATATCACCGCAGAGGATATCTCCCCACAGGTCAATACTGCGTTGACCGAACTCGTCATGGTCCGAACCGCCCATGGTATAAATCATCGAATACAGGCCCTTAAGCGTGCCTTGCAATTTCTCGCTGCTAAGGGCTTCAAACTGCTCCTGCGTCAAAGAACCGCCAGCGGGATTGCGGGTAAGAAAACTGTCCGAGCAGGAAGCGAATAACAGCATTACGCTTGCTAAAGATATAATGACTTTTTTCATAACTTCAAAAGTTTCGGGTTTCACGATTCAATTAGAACTGTACCTTAATTCCGCCCATAACGGTTGACAGCGGAGTGTATTGGTATGAGTCAGAAGCACCTGTAGCGCTGACCATCGGGTTGTAACCCTTACGCGCCGTTGCGATGGCGAGGTTGTCGCCCTGTACATAGAGCTCCAGACGTTTGAGTTTAATCTTCTCAATCAGTTTTGTCGGGAACTTATATCCCAGACGAACACTGTTGAGCGAGAGGAACGAGTTGCTGGTCAGAAAACGGGTTGAAGGATAACTGGTGTATGGGTCAGCACCGTTGTTAAGACGGGGAACGGTAGTGTTCGTATTGGTCTCAGTCCACATGTTACGCATATCTACGTGCCAGTTGTGGTTGCCGACTTTCTCGTTAGACATCAACTGCGCATAGGTATTATCGTAACCATAACCGCCGATACGATAGCTGCAAGAAGCGCTAAGTGTTACACCATAGACCTCCAAGTCGAAACCGAAACCGCCATCCAGCGCCGGCTCAGCCGAGTAACCGAGATAGTCGGCTCCGCAATAAACGGCATCCGTGGTGTGTACGGTATCAATATGCGCATTCTCATGGCGAAGACGATAGTCGTGTACATCCGAGATGTAGTTGGGGATGTTGTAGCCTTGTTTCTCGGCCTCTTCATCCGTAATGAGGTTGGCGTTTTTCGTACCGAATTTACCTTTATCGGCGTCATAGTAACCAACGTACATTGCCTCACCGGTCTTAGGATCAACGCCCACATATTCGCGGATTTGGTAATCGTAAACACTCTTGCCGACTACGAGACCGCCGTTGGTCGTCATTTCCGAGTTCTCATCGTCAATATTCTTCGGCAACTCGAGAATCTTGTTGTGGTAGTGACCGCCATTGAGACGGATGTCGAGTTTCACGTTACGGGTATCCACTGCGTGGATATTGAATTGGAACTCAGCACCTATATTTGACATCTTACCGCCATTAATATAGGTATAGGAGTAACCCATTGACGAAGCGTTATAACGCGGCATCAACATGTGGTCTGTCAGTTTATAGAAGAAGTCCAACTCTGCATCAAAGTACTTGCCAAGTGAGAACTCCAAACCAACATCCACCGTGGAGGTGCGTTCCCAAGTCAGGTCGCGATTGCCTTTGTATTGCCAAACGTAACCGATTTTGCCATCCACATATTCGATGGTGTAACTATCCTGCCACAAGTTTGCCGAGATACCTTGGTTTCCTAACATACCCCAGCTGGCGCGAATCTTGGTATCCTTGAGAAGTTTGACATTCTCCATAAACGGCTCATTGGTCAGCATCCAAGCCACACCGATAGAACCGAAATGTCCCCAACGTTTGCCTTTTGCGAACTTACTCGAACCGTCGGCACGATAGTTGGCAGTAACCATATAGCGCTCATTATACGTATAATTGGCTTGCGCGAGGTAACTCTCCAAAGCCAGATAACTGGTAGCCGATCCCATGCCGCCCATTTGTACGCCATTACTAAGCTCCAGACCTTGCGGGTCTGCGATACGGTTCATCTGACCATACATCTCTTCTGCAATTGACAAAGTCGTTTCATGACCAGCCATCACATCTATCGTATGATCGTCAATAATCTTGTTATATTTAAGCAATTGTTGCGCCTCAAAGTTGAGGTAGTTTTGTTGTTGGCGGGTGATACGTCCGATACCTGCAGCATCGCCATAATACGGGTTGGTCAGTTGTGCGCCATTCAGTCCCACGTATTGCAGACCGAGGTTCACCTCCAACTTAAGATCTTTGTAGAACTTCACCTCCAAGTTTGCCGACGCAGCCACTTGGTGTTGGGTAAACTTCTGTTTGTCATAACGCAATGCACCGGCGGGGTTGATACCTGCACCAAAACCACGACCGCCACCTTCGTGCATACCGTAGTCGTACGCATAATCACCCGTTTTCGGGTCGGTCATGATAGTACCATCCGGGTTATACAAATGAACCGGATAGATAGCAGGAATACCATTCACATACGCAAATCCGTTGTTCATGTTATCGCCCTGACCTGGATTATTCAACGAAGAATAGGTGTAAGCCAAATTCAGACCGCCTTTCAGCCATTTCTTGGCTTGGTGCTCCACGTTTCCACGAACCGTGAAACGGTCATAGTCCGAACCAATATAATAGCCTTCATCTTTCAGGTAACCAAAACTGGTATAATACGTTGTTTTATCCGTACCGCCGGAAATCTTTACAGTTGCTTGCGCCTTTTGCCCGACACGGAAGATAGCATCTGACCAACTTGTCATGTTACGGTAGCACTCCTTCATGGTGACATCGCTACGGAAACGGCCCGTATAACCATCAATCAGCATGCTACCATCCTGCTCCCAAAGATTGTAAATAGTTGGCAAACCTTTGGTACTGAACAGCGTCTTGTTAACGTCGATAATCTTCTTATCCACGCTCGTGTACGCGTTACCCAAGCCATTATATATACTCATCCACGACATCTCAACATACTCTTGCGGGCTTGTAATAACGTCATACAGCGGCAACAAGTGCAAGTTCGCACCATAAGCCACGTCAACATCAATCTTGCCTTCCTCGCCGGAATTACCGCGTTTTGTAGTGATTACAACAACACCATTCGCACCGCGGGAACCATACAAAGAAGTCGCCGTTGCATCTTTCAAAATTGTGGTTGAAGCAATATCGCTCGGATCAATAGCAGAGATATCACCTTCGTACGTCACACCATCTACTATATATAAAGGAGTTGTATTCGCACGCAAAGAACCGATACCGCGAATGCGGATAGTTGCGTTCGTACCAGGCTGACCACTGGTATTGATAACTTGTACACCGGCCACCTCACCTGCCAAAGCCTTCGATATCTCCGAAGGAGATTTCTTCTCAATCGTCTCGGCACTCACTGCCTGAGCCGATCCGGCGAAACTACCTTTAGACACGTTTCCGTAACCGGTAACGATGACTTCCTGGATGACTTCGGAGTTCTCTTTCATCGTCACACGCAGGTTGGCTGTTGCCTTTACTTCCTGGTTCTGCATGCCGACGAAACTAACAGTCAAAACGGCATCGTCCGCTACATCTAATTCGAACTTTCCGTCATAATCTGAGATGGTTCCGGCTGACGAACCTTTGACTTGAATACTGGCGCCGATAACCGGTTCACCCTTCTCGTCTACCACTACACCGCTCACATGAATCTCTGCCCATGCTGACAGGCCCAACGTTAAAGCGGTAAAAAGAGTCAATAATTTCTTCATCCTATTTCAATTTTCAAATTTCGATACAAAAAGCGCGCAAAGGTAATACTTTTTTTTCAATTATGCAAATAAAATAACCTAAAAAGTAGCTTTTTTGCCACTTTTTATGTTTTTTAGCATATTTTTTAGTCATAAATTAAAGTAAAAAACTCATTTTCCGCAAACAGTTCGCCAGCTATTCTTTGCAAATCCGATGGCGTAAATTGCGCAATTTTTGCATATGATTCCTGCCATGTCGGCGTACAGCCATAATACATCATCTGTTTAGCCATTGCCAGCACACTGTTTTCTTGATTCTCAGCTGAAATTGCCATTTGACCACGTAGCTGTTGCAAAGCCAACAAATGTTGCGACGTCGTCAGACTGCTCTCACGCAACTTCCGAAGTTCTTCTTTTACCAACCGGATACATTCCTCTTTATTGGGAGGCTCACAGGCAAAATATACGCTCCAATATCCCGTATCGCTTAGCGGCACATATTGCGACTCGATTGTATATACAAGTCCTTTTTGTTCGCGCAAGCGCAAATTCAAACGAGAATTCAAGCTGCCGCCACCAAGGATATTATTCAAAAAATATGCTCCCAATTGGTCTTTATGACCAAGCGGATATGCCTTGCCGCCGATCATCACATGAACCTGATGTGTATGACGATGAAAAACACGCAGATTTTCACCACCGTTTTCTTCGAGACGCTGCCGAGACGCTGCCGAGACGCTAACTTGCCGCTCAAAGGATGAAAAAAACGATTTTTCTACCAACTTTCGCACGCTGTCAAACGACATCTTTCCTTGCGAAAACACCACCATATTCTCAGGAACGAAATGCGTTTTAACCCAATTCATGGCAAAATCAGGCTTACTACCAATCGTTTTAAGTGTCTTTCGCGTTCCTAAAATCGGTTGTGCTAATGGCTCTCCGCTAAATATCAGCGACTCAAAATCGTCATAGATAAGTTCACTCGGACTATCTTCATAACTCTCGATTTCATCGAGTATTACACCGAGTTCCTTATCCGTCTCATGTTTAGGGAAAGTCGGCCGCAGCAACATATCTGCCAGCAATTGCAGTGTCTGTCGGAAATGAGAAACAGGAGTGGCGGCATAGAATGTAGTTTCCTCTTTCGTCGTAAACGCATTGATTTCGCCACCTATCCCTTCAACGCTGTTTATGATTTGCCGCGCAGTGCGGTGCTTGCCTTTCGCGGTCTGACAGCCTTTGAACACGCAATGTTCCACATAATGCGCCAAGCCGTTGAGACGCGGTTCTTCATTGCGAGTCCCAACTCGAATCGCTACTCCCACGTATGCGACTTCGGAGTCGCTGTCTTTATGGACTAAACGCAGCCCGTTACTATATAAAAAAGTGTGTATGATTGCTTTGTCTGTTATTTACGTTAATACAGCAATAATATCTCTCAAAAAACGCTGCAAAGGTAGTGCTTTTTTAGCAAATGTACAAATAAAAATAATAAAAAAGACATTTTTATTTGTGTATATGAAATATTTGTAGTATTTTTGCACGATTTTTCGCGGCATTGGCGGAATTGGTAGACGCGCCAGACTTAGGATCTGGTTCTTCGCAGAGTGTAGGTTCGAGTCCTATATGCCGCACAAATTAGTCACTTCTAATATGAAAAGGTACATTTTCGTTGTTCTTGTTTGCACATTAGGTCTCGTTTCTTGTTCTTGGGACAAAGAACCGCAATACTCGCCCGTCATCAGCAACACTTATTTCGTTGCATACCACGCTGATTCACTACAAACAACAGACACACTTAAAATCACTATTGAAGATGACGAATATGTCATTGAGGAAATTGCTGTCGGAGATACTGTCCGTTTCGGAGCACTTCTGAATGCTGTCACCAACCAATTAACCTCTTTTACTATCAAAACAGATACCAATTACCTGAATCTCTCGCTGATTCTCAGTACTGATTTCACAACGGCTCTGGATGCAAGTTCCGAACCGGAAAAAGGTATCTTGAACTTCAAAACAGGATATGGCGTAGCTGCATTAGGCATACAATATATCGCACGAAAATCCGGTACGCCGAAAGTGAATATGGAACTTTCAACCACATCGGAATTTTCGCCAACGAAGATTTCGTTTATTCAGAAAGTGAAGTAAGATTTCAAAACTTTTTGGCTTCCTGCCAAAGAGCTTCCATCTCATCAAGAGACATATCTTGCAACGAACGACCTTGTTCGCTTGCTTTTTGCTCAATATAATTAAAACGGCGCATGAACTTTTGATTCGTCTTTTCAAGCGCATTATCCGGCTTCAACTTATATAGGCGCGCCACATTGATCATCGCAAACAGCAAATCGCCGAATTCCTGCTCTGCACGTTCACGATCCATAGTCGCTATTTCTGCCTCGAACTCAGATATTTCTTCTTTGACTTTTTCCCAAACATCTTCGCGTTTTTCCCAATCAAAACCGACATTTGCCACTTTGTCTTGGATGCGATATGCTTTTACCAACGCAGGAAGTGCTTCTGGAATTCCGCCAAGAACCGTTTTGTTGCCACCTTTTTCTTTCAGTTTGACCTGCTCCCAAAGATGACTCACTTCTTCGGCGTTCTTTGCAGCCTCTTCGCCATAAACATGCGGATGGCGGAACACTAACTTGTCGCACAAGCGATTGCACACATCTGCTATATCAAAATCGCCGGTTTCACTTCCAATCTTCGCATAGAAAACGACATGCAGCAAAACATCGCCCAATTCTTTGGCGATTTCGTCCATGTCTTTTTTGATAAGCGCTGATGCTAATTCATACGTTTCCTCTATCGTGTTTTGACGAAGAGACTCAAACGTTTGCTTGCGATCCCACGGGCATTTTACCCGCAGATCATCCATAATCGTCAACAGACGATCAAAGGCTTCACATTGTTCCGGATGGTTCATGATTCAAAAGTGCATAATTCCATTTTACCGTCCTCATCCATCTTCGCGTAAGTAAACAACTTGAAGCAGTCACCTAAAAGTATCACGCGGGAATCAGGCGAAATCTGCAAGTCCAAATCAAGATGACGATGACCGAATACATAATAATCGTGATGATCGGATTGCTCCAATTCCTTGGCAAAAAGGACCAATTCTTCTTTGTCTTCACCCTTATACGGAACAGGATTGGCAAGCTCTTTCAAACGGCTTTTCTTTGCCCAGTTATAGCCAAATGCATTACCGACTTTAGGCGGCAGACAACGGAAACAGAACTGTGCAACCGGATTATGGAAAAAGTTCCGAAGGCGGATAAACGATTTTATCTTACGTTGAATCTTAGGAGGATAGAGTTGCTCTATATTACTCGGCAGAAGTCCATCTCCATGCGCCATATAAACGGTTTTGCCATGCAACGTAACAGAATATGGATGATGGTGAACAATCATACCTGTCATCTTCTTCAAACCGCCAAAAGTCCACAAATCGTGATTACCGATAAAGAAATGAACACGAATACCTTTGCGCACTAAATGACGAATCGTGTGCATAAATTCGCTATATTGTTTCTTGCCACGATCTGTGATAAAATACTCAAACCAAAAGTCAAACATATCACCCAGCAAATAGATTGCTGTAGCATCTTTCCCCATACGGCGAAGCATGGTTATCACTTTCTTTTGGTGAGCCCAACCGCGTTCTATTGCTTTGGAACCAAGATGTGCATCTGAAAGAAAATATATCATGGCTTTTCCAAAATCTTTAATCGCTTACATAAAACCGAGCTCGAGTTTTGCCTCATCCGACATCATATCTTTATTCCATTCGGGCTCAAAGACTATGTTTACATTCACGGTTTGAATACCATCAACCGTACCGACTTTCTGGCGGACATCTTCTATCAAAAAATCGGCTGCAGGACAAGATGGCGCAGTTAGCGTCATATCTATATTACACGTACCATCATCCTGCAAATCAACTTTATAAATAAGCCCAAGGTCGTAAATATTCACCGGTATTTCCGGGTCAAATACGGTTTTGAGCATCCGTAAAACTTGTTCTTCTTTCTCCAAAAACTCGTTTTCCATAGGGGTTTGTTCACAAAAACATGCAAAGGTACAACTTTTTTTCAATATACGCAAAAAAAAGTGCGACTTTATCGCACTTTTTTATAAATTACGTTTGTATGGTTTCCCAATTATGCTTAGATAGTTATCCTCTTTACGCTCAATTGTAGTATGGGTCTAACCTCCAAACCGTCTTTCCATCAAAAGAAAAATCCGTGAGTCCTTTACCTTTTACGATGCGATAATACGCCTTGGGACTAATCGAATCCCGCGAACCATAAAACACCTCACGCACTGGAAGCATTATAGTATCAGTAAGATAATCAATATAATTTTTATTTTTCGGAACAATAATTGGTCCCCATAAACCGCTATATCCTTCTTGATCACTCGGAAAAAGAGTCACTCCAAAGTGTATATCTACTTCTCCTGTGCTCCACCCGTTAATGTTACAACTTATACTACCTGTTCGTTTACCATTGGGCAGACTTACTTTTATAGATTTCCGAGCATACCAATCCCCACTGTTTGTACTAAAGTAGGGATAAGCCTCGGCTTCCTCTGAATCCCATGTCGTATAGGTAAACATCATTTTTTCTTTGGTTGTTTGATTAACAAAGTGCAATTCCGGATTGTCCATAAAATAGGGAAAGTATGCCCTGATTTCCTCCAATGCATCCTTCGCCGCACGGTCTTCGCGAAGGGTACATGAGGACAGGAAACAAAATACAGCAACAAATGCCATCCATACAAAATGTTTGTTCATACGCTTATTGTTTTTGAGTGTCAACAGTTACAGGCACGTCATCTTCCACAACAACATATTCAGTCACTGAGAAGTCTGCATCCATCAGACGTTTGCCATTCGGATTAGTCGGTGTAATAGGATCAGGCTGATCTTTGGGAAAATCAATGTCTCCATTTTTCATACAGCCGCTCATACCTAATAGGAGCGCCGAGACTACTATCACATGTAATATATAATATAAGGTCTTTCTCATCTACCAGAATTTATTACCAATTGACGAAGATAATTTCCTAATTCGCCGCCATGTTTATTAAGCTTCAACGCGGTATTTTCTTTGATTCTGCCTATACTCTTCGGCGAATAATACAATATCTGCGCTATTTGTTTCTGTGGCAACCCAATCATTACCAACACACAAAGCCGGATATCATTTTCATTCAGCACATTTAACTGCTGGAGTTTTTCCGCAAGTCCGAAAAGTTTGACATTCACCGTGCGGCACATAGCGTCATAATCCGACCACATCAACTCCGTTCGCAAGTCCGGACAGGCACACAAGTAACGGCAGGCATCATCCAACTGTTGCTGAATGGAATTCGTTTGCTGCTCTAACTTCAACACCATCTTGCGACGGCGAAGCATTAGCAATGTTCCAACAATCAGCAATACAGCTATACCGACTGCATATATCAATGGGAAACGACGCGAGGTCTCAAGATCCTGCTGAAGCAAATCAACGGCATGCGCAAGATCACCTTGCTCCAAACGAAGTGCGCCTTGTACACTCGCACGACGGATCGCAATATCACGGATGGTCGCTGTATCCGCATTGTGATCGTAATGAGTAAGGATATAATAACAATTGTTTAACTCGCTATAAGTCTGAGCCTGAGCTGATATACGCCGGGCATAGTCACATGCTGCTTCTGTTTGATGCAATGCGGCCAAAGCTTGAGCTTTTATCAACTGACCTGTAATTTCGTTGTAACCAAGGGAAAATAAAGAGTCCACATAATACTTTGCCGAATCATATTCCTCCACATTCAGACATGCCAACGCATATGTTTCCAAAGTTTTAGCCAGCACGGCGCTATCCGAACATTCCGCTTCAATTTGCGCCAGCAATGCCATCGTTGCGGGTTTTTCTTGTTGCAAGGCACGCTGAATGGCCATATTATTAAGTGCATAGTAATAGTGAATACTGTCAGCTGCCAAAAGGAAACACTCCGCTGAATGGACATGCATAGCATAAGCAAGCGTATAATTGCGTTCCATTTGACAGATATCGGCTATATTCGACCATACGCGACCAAGCAGCGCATTATCAGCAGGTTCGGAATGAAGCACGTCCAAAAAACATGTCATAGCCTCAGCATACTGACCGTCACAACGCAACTGTTTGCCCAAGTCATAATTAGACTGGGGATTGCTTTTGGTACGGCAACCGATTAATGCTACCGTTAATCCTATCAGTAATATATATCCGCAACGGCTCATCATACGATTTGCGTTTGACGCTGCAAAAGTACTACATTTTTTTGAATGTACCAAATTCTGGCATTTGAAAAATGATTTGCGCAACTACTTGATTATAAACAAGATGGCGTTTTTCACACTTTGAAAAACGCCATCTCAATCTCAAAAAAGTTGCTTACAAGGATGCTTGATAAGCCGCAGCGTCCATCAAACCATCAACTTGGGCAGGATTCTGCATCGAAATACGGATAATCCAGCCTTTGCCATAAGGATCTTCATTAACCAATTCAGGATGATCCTCAAGCTCAGCATTTGCCTCAAGCACTTCACCATCAACCGGCATCTGAAGATCACTAACTGTCTTTACTGCCTCGATAGCGCCAAACTTCTCATTCTGAGCTACTTGCTCGCCCACTGTATCAATATCCAAAAAGACAATTTCGCCTAACTCGGATTGCGCATAGTCTGTAATTCCGACATATGCCTCATCGCCTTCTACACGAATCCATTCGTGATCGGCGGTGTATTTTACATTACTTGGAAAATTCATATTTTTTTATTGTTTCAATGTTTACTGATTAACGAGGACTCAATGACGATGGAATTTGGTCGCCCAAAGTGGACATTGCGCAGCGGAAACCGATGGTACTTGAGCACTTGTCTTGTTCCAGGTAGCGGCGGGTTGATGGATTCAGCCAATAAATACGGTCGCGCCATGAACCACCTTTATATACGCGCGTGTTGCTCGTGATTTGCGGAGCAAGAATATCGGTCGGATCCTCTTTTACCTCAGACAAATTCGCTATACCAACGGTATCACCGGGAAGAGGATAATCCGTGTCGATATGCGATGCAAAGTCGCCATCTTTAAAGTCACGACGGTCATCATCGCCGCTGAATTCAAGAGCAAAGCAACCAATCGAGTCAAGTATAAAGGCTCCGCTCTCATCCTTCTTCGGCTTCATATAAATATTTCCACGGAACGAGTTATACTCGGATGTCTCTTGGTAAGAAGTCTCGCGATATACATCCAATACCCATTCGTTTACGTTTCCTGCCATATTATACAAACCGAAGTCGTTTGGCATAAAGGCATCAACGGGAGCCGTGATTACATAACCATCATTCAAAGCACCGCTCACACCCATCATATCGCCGCGACCGCGGACAAAGTTCGCCTGCATCTTACCGACATTGGCCTTACTCATGTCACGTGGATGATAACCGGACCACGGGTAAATTTTACCCTCTATCGTCAAACCGTCCTCGCCGGCAACCGGAGCATAGGCGGCAAACTCCCATTCTGCCTCGGTCGGAAGGCGGTAGCCTGTCACAAATATACCGTCTGCACGGCTCACTTTGCGCTCCTCACCATAGGAATTACGACGAGGGGATTTGCCGTAAGCAGGTACATAGTCATCGCTCTCAAGATACTTTTCTGTATTGAATACAAATTGGTCGCGAATATATTCGTAGCTCGGACGATACATTGTTATCGTGTTGCCCGGATCCTCAGGATTCGGAAGTTCAAATGACTCCATCTCATAACCTGTCTCGGTTTCCCAATCCTCCTTGAATCCCTCGTCATCGGTCGGAAGAAGGGACGCAAAGTCTGGAATTGAGATAGCGCCAGCTTTGATAAGGGCCATCTCATTCACACGGTCGGTACGCCATTGGCAATAGGCCATCGCTTGTTCCCATGTAACACCAACGATTGGGTAGAACGAAAATGCCGGATGGTCAAAATAGTTCTCTACATAAGGATCGTTATAGGCCATATCCTCACGCCATACGGTACGGTCGGGACGAGCACGATCTACCAATTCAGGAGCTACGCCGCCAAACACTACCTCCAGCCAATGAAGATACTCATTCCAGTTCAGAGTCGTAATCTCATATTTATCCATGTAGAACGAACTCACTGTCAGCGTACGATGATAGTTGTTACGAGGAGCGGTAAGGAACTCATCCTTCTCACCAATAGTAAATGTACCACCTTGGATGGCTACCATGCCGACAGGATGAACATTGCCAACGCCCTCTTGAGCTTGAAAGTTCGTCATCTTCTGATCATAATAGTTCCAACCGGTCGTGTTAGATACCTTTGTGTTCAATTCACGTGTATGGCAGGATGTAAATAACACCGCCAAGCATAGAAAAACTAACTTTGATACGTTATTCATATTGACGTAATTTGTAATTATTGCACTTTAATTTTGCCGATATTTTAACACTTTTTTCGGCTGTTTCACAATTCAGCCTGCAAAGATACAAAAAAAATATCAAATAGACCAATTTTTCTTGAAAATATTTCAAAAAAAGTGCATTTTTCTGAAAAATTCATGCTTTTTCGATATTTTTTGCTGATTTTTTTCGTATTTTCGAAGATTTTTTGTACCTTTGCATGCGAAATGAATCAACGCTTCATAAATATCAAAGGAAAACTGATTGCTTTTAATCGCCCTCTGGTGATGGCGGTCATAAATGCTACAACGGATAGCTTTGCTTTTTCGTGTACAAATATTTGCGAAGCGGAAATACTGCAACAAGCCGCTAAAGCATTAACGGATGGAGCGGATATTTTGGATGTGGGAGCGTGCTCCACAAGACCCGAAGCTGAACCAATAAGCGAAAACGAAGAATGGAGAAGACTCAATATCGCACTCAAAGCCATTCGGGGAGCGTTTCCGAACGCTATTGTTTCCGTGGACACCTTTCGGGCGGATATCGCACGCAAAGCCGTCGAAACTTACCAAGCGGATATCATAAACGATATTGCCGGTGGAGCGGACAATAAAATGTTTGAAACCGTCGCCGAACTCGGCGTCCCATATATTTTGACGCACAACTGCTCGCAATTTAACTGCCCGCAAAGTGCTCAAAACGACTCGAAAGATATTGTAGTGGAGGTGCTCGACTTTTTTGTCCGAAAAGCCGATGAACTGCATCGGATGGGAGTTAAAGACATCATACTCGATCCTGGATTCGGATTTAACAAAACATTGGAGCAAAACTGGCAGCTCTTGGCGCATTTAAAGGACTTGCAAATGGTGCAATTACCTATTTTGGCGGGCATTTCGCGGAAATCCATGATTTACAAAATCCTCGAAACGACACCTCAATCGGACGACGCATTAAAAGGCACTATCGCTGCCAATATGATCGCGCTGATGAACGGAGCGAATATTCTGCGCGTACACGACGTCAAAGAAGCGATTTTAACCGTCAATTTCCGAACCAAAGTCGTAAACGAGACGTAAACGACACGTAAACGAGACGTAAACGACACGTAAACGACACGTAAACGAGACGTAAACGAGACGTAAACGAACCGAGACATTAACGACACTTTAATAAGAGATAACTATAAGCATGTTGGGATTTGATTTTGGAATAAAAGACATTGTTGATATTCTGCTGGTAGCATTGATATTGTATGAAGGATATCGATTGCTACGGCGATCCGGAGCTGTTAACCTCTTCTGGGGAATATTGGCGTTCCTCTTGGCATGGTTCCTCGTAAGCATGGTCTTCCAACTTGAACTGGTCGGAGCGTTCTTCGACCGAATCATTAGTGTCGGTGCAATTGCACTTATTGTCATCTTCCAGGAAGAGATTCGGGCTTTCTTCTACCGACTCGGCGCCAGATTCAGCAATTGGCATATCCTGCAACGAAGGGACTCACAAATAGAACAAGCGGTGGACCAAATTGTTATTGCCGTCGAGCACATGGCAAAAAGCAAAACCGGAGCACTCATCGTGCTGGCGGGAGAAGGAGAACTGCGGGAATATGCCGATACCGGAGAGATTATTGATGCAATCATTTCGGCGCCGATGATTGAAAATATCTTCTTCAAAAACACGCCGCTACACGATGGAGCTTTGATTGTCAGCAACAACAGACTCGCTGCCGCAGCATGTATCATGCCTGTTTCCAAACAGCAGAATATACCTAAAAACTATGGACTAAGACACCGCGCTGCATTAGGAATTTCAGAGAAAAACAGCGACTGCGTTGCCATCGTCGTTTCTGAAGAAACAGGACACATTTCTGTTGCACACGACGGACATATTAAAAATGTCAACCGCGAAGAACTGTTAAACATTCTCACCGAGACGTTTGCGCTTGACACTCCGGAACCGATGAAATGGAAAGAAAACTTCAATTTTAAGAACCTAAAAAACAAAATACATGTTTAAAAGAACGTTAGTAACTACTGCCCTCCCCTATGCCAATGGACCCGTACATATCGGACATCTGGCGGGCGTTTATGTGCCGGCAGATATTTATGTGCGCTATTTGCGCTTGAAAGGAAGAGATGTACTTTTTGTTGGAGGTAGCGATGAGCACGGAGTGCCCGTAACTATCCGAGCACGAAAAGAAGGTATCACCACACAACAAGTCGTGGACCGTTATCACGAACTGATTAAATCAAGCTTTGAACGCTTCGGTATCGACTTTGACATCTACTCGAGAACTACCAGTAAGATTCATCACAAGTTCGCTTCGGATTACTTCCGCAAATTGTATGATGAAGGAAAGTTTATCGAACAAACCACTGAACAGTTCTATGACCCCGAAACGGGACATTTTCTGACAGACCGAAACATACGCGGAGAATGTCCGCATTGCCATGCGGCTGGAGCATATGGAGACCAATGTGAAAAATGCGGTTCTACGCTTTCGCCGGAAGAACTGATTAATCCCTACAATGCAGAAACAGGAAACGCTTTGGTTAAAAAACCAACTTCACACTGGTATCTGCCCTTGGACCAATACCAGCAATGGCTGGAAAAATGGATTCTTGAGGAGCACAAAGAATGGCGTCCGAACGTCTATGGACAATGTAAATCATGGTTAGACGGAGGATTGAGACCGCGCGCCGTTACCAGAGACTTGGATTGGGGAATTCCTGTGCCCGTTGAAGGAGCGGAAGGTAAAGTGCTTTATGTATGGTTTGACGCTCCTATTGGATACATCTCCAACACCAAAGAACTCTGTGACGCACAACCTGAAAAATGGGGGAAATGGGAAACGTGGTGGAAAGATGATTCCACACGCCTGATTCATTTCATCGGAAAAGATAACATCGTCTTCCATTGCATTGTCTTTCCGGCGATGCTGAAAGCCGATGGCTCATACATTCTGCCCGATAATGTTCCAAGCAACGAATTCCTTAATTTGGAAGGAGATAAGATTTCAACGTCACGGAACTGGGCAGTTTGGCTCAATGAGTATTTGGACGACTTCCCCGGAAAACAAGACGTGCTACGCTATGTTTTGACTGCCAATGCGCCGGAAACAAAAGACAATGACTTTACATGGGCGGATTTCCAGGCACGTAACAACAACGAACTGGTCGCTATCTATGGTAACTTCGTAAACCGCGCTCTGGTTTTGACCAAAAAATATTTCGATGGCAAAGTCCCTGCACGCAGCGAATTAAACGATTACGACCGAGCTACCATTGACGAGTTTAAGAATGTCAAGGAACAACTGGAATCACTGTTGGAGAACTTCCGCTTCCGCGATGCGCTGAAAGAGGCAATGAATCTTGCACGAATCGGCAACAAATACCTCGCAGATACAGAACCGTGGAAACTGGCAAAAACCGACATGGAACGTACCGCTACTATCTTAAATCTTTCCTTGCAGATTGCAGCAAACCTGTCTATCGCATTTGAACCGTTCCTGCCATTCTCTTCTGCCAAGTTACGCACAATGTTAGGAATCGAAAAAGCGGAATGGGACAATCTCGGCAGTCTTGATTTACTGGCTGCAGATGCGCCAATCGGTGAAGTCAGCCTGCTCTTTGAAAAGATTGAAGACGCACCGATTCAGGCACAATTGGATAGGCTCGCACGCATCAAAGCAGAGAATGAAGAAGCCGCAAAACAAGCAGAATTGGCAAACTGGAAACCCGCTGACATCAAAGCGCCGACTTCCATTGATGAGTTTGACAAAATGGATATCCGGGTAGCAACCGTCCTTGATTGTCAACCAGTAAAGAAGTCTGAACGACTTTTGCAATTCAAATTAGAAGATGGAATGGGTGGTCGCACAATTCTTAGCGGCATTGCGCAGTCGTATCCGGATCCTTCTGTACTGATAGGAAAACAAGTGCTCTTTATAGCCAATTTCCCACCTCGCAAAATGATGGGCATTGAAAGTCAGGGAATGATTCTCTCTGCCGTTGATGCGGATGGAAAACTTGTTGTAACAACCGTTAGTCATGAAGTGAAGAATGGTGTTCAAGTCGGCTGATGATAAAATGTAAAAAAGCACAACTTGACTAACAAAAAGTGCGACACTTCACAAAAGTGCCGCACTTTTTATATGAGTTATGAGTTAACTGCGTTTCTTTCTCTCGCCCATTTCCGCGTCAACAAGAATACGTCCGCAGAATTCGCAAACGATGATTTTCTTGCGCTGACGAATATCCAGCTGGCGTTGAGCAGGAATCTTGGCGTGGCAACCACCGCAGCTGTCACGTTCCACTTTTACTACTGCTAAACCGTTGTGAGCATTCTTGCGGATACGCTTGAACGCTGTCAAAAGACGATCGTCAATATGTTTCTCCAAATCTGCAGAACGAAGCATCAAAGCTTCTGTCTCGGCTTTTGTCTCTTGAAGAATAGTATCCAACTCATTCTTCTTCTGATTCAAATCCACCGTCTTTTCTTCAATCTCGGTAATTGTTTTCTGCTTGTCGGCCTGACGTGCTTCAAGATCGGCTGAAAAATTGCGAATCTTCTTCTGACTCAACTCGATATCCAATTCCTGATACTCGATTTCTTTACTCAGATTGTCGAACTCACGGTTGTTGCGTACATTGTCTTGCTGTTCCTTGTAACGGGCAATGGATGCATTTGCATTCTCAATGCGAACGCGGTGATCGGAAATTTGAGTCTCGCACTCCTTGATTTCATTCTCGATGTTCGTCAAGCGGGTCTTGAGACCTTCTACTTCATCGCCCATGTCTTTTACTTCTTGAGGCAGTTCGCCTGCAAGAATACGCAACTCATCAATCTTTGAATCTACTTGTTGCAACTCATAGAGAGCTTTCAGTTTCTCCTCTACGGTTAATTCTTTTTCTTCTTTTCTTGCCATACTAATATATGTTTATAGGTGATTTATCTGTTTGTGCTATGTGTAACTGAACTTTATCTTTCAGCAATTCGCGGAATATGTCCCTCGTAAAGTGCTCACTTACCCAATGATCCATATCTATCAAGTTAATTCTTCCTGCCGCGTCAAGAAACGAGTGGTATTTAACATCTGCAGTAATGAATGTATCTGCTCCGGCAGCTATCGCTTGCTCGACAAACTCTGCACCGGCACCGCCGCAAAGAGCAATTGTCTTTACCTTCGCAGCCGGACCGCATGCATAACGTAAAACCGGCGCATCAAATGCGCTCTTTACGAGTTGTAAAAATCCCTTCAGCGGCATTGCATCCTGCAAAGAACCTATTACGCCCAAGCCATAATCCTCTCCCGTCAATAACTTATAATCGCTTATACCTATCTGCTCTGCCATACGTCCGGATACACCATGAAGCCAACTGTCCATTGTCGTATGAGCAGAATAAATGGCAATGTCGTGCCGGATTGCCATCGCCACACAACGTTCCTGAGGTGTATCATTGCACACCTGCTTCAAACCATGAAATAATAAGGGATGATGAGAAATAACAAGCTCGCAATGTTTGTCAATAGCCTCACTGACAACAGCCTCTGTTACATCTGTTGTCAGCAAGACAGAATGAATCTGCGCATTGCGATTACCCACCTGCAGTCCCGAATTATCCCACGCCTCTTGCCACTTCAGCGGAGCTACAGACTCTATGATATTAATTATTTCGTGTAAAAACACTTATTGCCTTTTCGGGCTATCCTTTCTTGGCTCCAACGCCTGTTTTTGCTGATGCTCCTGACGCTTTACCGGAAGTCTTGGCAGCAACCTTCGCAGCATTCTTTTGGCTCTCTACATCTGCTTTCTTAGCTTCTACAGCGACTTCTTCACCTTCTTCCTCTACCGTAAAGTCTGTAATTCCGGCATTGATGAGAATATTGTACCACATCACCAACTTACGAATGTCAGACGGATAAACACGGTCGCGGTCAAAGTTCGGAACAATGCTTGCAAAATAGGCACGTAGTTCATCGTTATCTGCCTTCTTGGGATCAATGGAAGCAACTTTAAGTCCTTCTTTTGCGCCAAGTTTAGTCAGCACTTCGTTTAAAGCGATATCTTCATCCTCTGTGAACATACTTACATCCGCTAAGGATACAATCTTATCACGGGCATAAGTAGGCATACGCTTGCCATCTAACAACGACTCAACAATCAACATGTTATTGCCACGACTGACCAATTTAAACAATCCGGGTTTACCCGTTACAGCGAGAATGTTTTTAAGCATAATTCACAATTTTAACAAAATCGGCTGCAAAAGTACAACTTTTTTTGCACATATACAAAAAAAAATGTAATTTTGCAGCGTTTTTTATGCGTTTAAGTAGTAATGTCAATATAAAGAACCGCCGGGCGACGTTTGATTACGCCGTTTTGGAGCGTCTAACCGCAGGGATACAACTCTATGGCACAGAAATCAAGTCCATTCGTGAATCCAAAGCTTCACTTGCCGATACATATTGTATTTTTGTTGGGAATGAATTATGGGTAAAGCAAATGCACATTGCGGAGTATCGCTTCGGTTCATACAATAACCATGATTCCAAACGCGACCGCAAATTACTGCTTACGCGTCGCGAACTGCGCAAACTGCAACGACAGACTAAAGAAACAGGTAAAACAATTATCCCGCTCCGCTTGTTTATTAATGAGAAAGGATTGGCAAAAATGGAAATCGGTCTTTGTCAAGGCAAACATTCTTATGACAAGCGCCAGGCACTCAGGGAACGTGATGACAAACGGGAAATCAGTCGGCTGACTGCGTCTTATCACTAATTATCTTTATCCGGTTGGGAAACAACTTCCCCGCGCAGTGTTGCTGCTGTAGCGGAAGTAATGAGTACGGAAATAAACTCGCCGATATGTCGTCCTTCACGCGGGAAAATAACAGTCTTATATTGCGAGGTACGTCCGAACATTTCCTCTTTACTACGCTTTGAATATCCCTCTACCAGCACTTCTCGTACCTTGCCTATTTCACGTTGATTGGAAGCAAGTGAAAGTTCGTTCTGAACAGCAATAATCTCATTCAGGCGACGTACTTTCTCCTCTTCGGATATATTATCCGGCAAATGTTTGGAAGCAAAAGTTCCGGGGCGTTCACTATATTTGAACATAAATGCCGTGTCAAATCCGACTTCTTTCATCAAACTAAGCGTTTGAGCATGGTCTTCCAATGTTTCATCATGAAATCCGCAGAAGACATCCGTACCTATCGCAGCCTCCGGTACAATTCGCCGTATGGCGGCAATCCTATCCAAATACCATTCGCGCGTATATTTGCGGTTCATGGATTTAAGAATCTTGTTTGAACCACTTTGCACCGGCAGGTGAATAAACTTGCAGATATTATCATGCGCTGCAATCACTTCCAGTGTTTTGTCGCTCATATCTTTTGGATGTGAAGTGGTAAAGCGAATACGCATATCGGGGACTGTTTCGGCCACAATAGCCAATAATTCTGAAAATCCGATATCTCCAAGGCGGTAGGAGTTAACATTTTGCCCGAGTAGCGTCACCTCTTTGTATCCTTTTGCCTGAAGGTCTTTTACTTCATTAAGAATGCTATCCACATCTCTGCTTCTCTCCCTTCCCCGCGTATATGGGACAACACAATAAGAACAGAAGTTATTGCACCCGCGCATGATAGATACAAATCCGCTAATTGTTTTACCGATGCGGGCAGGGATAATCTCACGATACGTCTCTGTTGTGCTCAGTTCGATATTCATTGCTTTATGCCCAAGCTGCGTTTGAGCAAGCAGATTCGGAATATCAAGATATGCATCCGGTCCTGCAACAAAAGACACGCCATAAACATCCAAGAGTTCTTGCCCCATTCGCTCAGCCATACAACCGATAATTCCGATGACCGGTTTGCGCTTGTGTTTAGCAAGCAATGCTTTGATTTCCTGCAAACGATGGCAAACTGTTTCTTCAGCCTTCTCACGAATAGAACATGTGTTAAGAATCACTATGTCCGCTTCTTGCAGTTCCTCTGTCAATTCGGCATCGGTAGTATTAAGTATAGCAGCCACAACCTCGCTATCTGCGACGTTCATCTGGCACCCATATGTTTCAATGTAGTATTTCAAGACTTTAGATATTCATGCATTGCGGCAGCCGCTTTGCGTCCATCAGACATAGCCAATATAACAGTCGCTCCACCACGAACGATATCTCCACCCGCAAAAATAGTCGGGATATTTGATTGCATGGTCTCTTCGCCGACAACAATTGTTCCCTTTTTACTAATCTCCAGCCCATCTACTGCTCGTGGGATCAATGGATTAGGACTTACCCCGACAGCTACAATAACAAGATCAACCGGGATAGTCACCGTTTTACCTTCCACCGGCACCGGACTGCGGCGTCCTGATTCATCAGGTTCGCCCAGTTCCATCACCTGAAGTACAGCCTCGTTCACACGACCATTCTCATCTGAATGATACTCAATTGGATTATGCAATGTCATAAATTCGATGCCTTCTTCTTTGGCGTGTTTTACTTCTTCTATACGCGCAGGCATCTCGTCTTCACTACGGCGATAGACAATCGTTGCATGTTCAGCGCCAAGGCGTTTCGCTGTACGGACTGCGTCCATAGCGGTATTACCACCACCGACCACTATCACGTTCTTACCATACAAAAGCGGTGTATCAGTAGCATCATTGGATGCATCCATCAGATTGACACGCGTTAAATATTCGTTGCATGATAAAACGCCGTTCAAGTTCTCGCCCGGTATGTTCATAAACCGCGGAAGACCAGCTCCAGAACCGACAAAGACAGCCGCAAAACCTTGCGCTTTGAGATCGTCAATGGAAAGGGTTTTGCCAATGATAGTATCTTTTTGGAACTTAACTCCCATTTGGCGTAAGCCATCTATCTCCTTGTCCACAATGGCATTAGGAAGACGGAATTCGGGAATACCATACTTCAGCACACCTCCAATTTCATGAAGTGCTTCAAAGACGGTAACCTCATAACCAAACTTTGCCATATCTCCGGCAAAGGTGAGTCCGGCAGGACCTGAACCGACAACAGCAATCTTCTTTGCCGTTTGGTCAGTTTGAGCTCTATTTGATAGTTTGGTTTGAGTCGAGGACTGTGCATTGTCTGCTACGAAACGCTCAAGATAGCCGATAGCAACCGGTTTGGAGTTCATTTTATGATGGATACATTGCGCCTCACATTGTTTTTCCTGCGGGCAGACACGTCCGCAAACCGCTGGCAGACTACTGCTCCGAGCAATAACTTGATAAGCTCCGTCTATATCTCCTTTTTCCACATGCTTGATAAATCCGGGGATATCAATATTAACAGGACATCCCTTAACACATCCCGGATTGGCACAGTCAAGACAACGTTTTGCCTCCAATAAAGCCATTTCATATGTTAGCCCTTGGTTAACTTCTTCATGGAGCTTGGTTGCACGATATTGCGGATTGAGTTCAGGCATTTGGCAACGCTCAATTGCCGTTCTCTCTTTGGGTTTGAGTATTTGACGTAACTCAGAGCGCCATGAAGCGTCACGTCCCTCTTCAGAAAGAATTAAATCAGTTTCTTGTATTAACGGTTTCTCTACTTGCTGTTGACATTCTATTGTCTCGTTTACATGCTTGTCGGAAGATACGCCATTATTATATTGCTCATACGCGGCCATTTCTTCGGGTTTGTACGAACGCAGACGAGACATCATTTCGTCCCAATCCACCTGATGCGCATCGAATTCAGGGCCATCAACACAAACAAATCGTGTTTTACCACCCACCGTAACACGGCAAGCACCGCACATACCTGTACCGTCCACCATAATAGTGTTCAAACTTGCCTCGGTTGGAAGATTGTACTTTGCTGTAGTCAGCGCAACAAACTTCATCATTATTGCCGGCCCGATAGCGATACACTTATCCACTTTCTCGCGGTTGATAACCTGCTCAACGCCAACAGTAACCACTCCTTTCTGGCCCATTGATCCGTCATCTGTCATGACAATCACTTCATCAGAATAGGTAGCCAGCTGGTCTTTTAATATAATAAGGTCTTTATTTCGCGCAGCGAGTACCGTAATAACACGGTTTCCAGCAGCTTTGAGTGCTTGAGCGATAGGCAACATTGGCGCAGCACCGACTCCACCACAGGCGCAGATGACGGTTCCATAATGGCGAATATCTGTCGCTTTGCCAAGAGGACCGACCAAGTCAGCCAATTCATCTCCAACCTTCATGGCGCATAATTTGGCAGAAGAAACGCCTATACGCTGTACGACAAGATTGATGGTTCCGGCCTCTACATCTGCATCGCTGATAGTGAGTGGCATACGTTCGGAATGTTCGTCCACCCGGACAATTACAAAGTGTCCAGCCCGACGGCTCTTGGCGATAAGCGGCGCCTCAACAACTAATTCGGCTACATTGTCCGAAAAGAAACGCTTACTGATGATTTTATTCATGACTTGTTATTGTATTGATTCATCGTTCTGTCAATTCCTTGCAGGCAGAAAGACGGGATTATTTCATTTGTTATTTTGAATTTATCGGCCAACGCCTGAGTTTCATTGCTGTTCCAATCGCCTAAAACAAAATTTATTTGTGCGCCTCGCGTATATTCGTTTCCTATTCCAAAACGCACACGGGCATAGTTAGGAGTACACAGCACTTGCTCAATATGTTTTAGTCCGTTGTGTCCACCGGCACTGCCTTGTTTACGGATTCGAATGGTACCAAATGGGAGATTGAGATCATCAACAAGCACCAATAAGTTCTCAAGCGGTATTTTCTCCTCATTCATCCAATAACGCACAGCATTTCCGCTAAGGTTCATAAAAGTAGATGGTTTGAGGAGTACCAATTCAGCATTTTTGACACGTCCACGACCTATGAAACCGTATCGTTTATCCTCAAAAGCAATGTTGGACGCCTCAGCAAAAGCGTCCAACATCATGAATCCTATGTTATGCCGGGTGTTTCGGTATTCGTCTCCGACATTTCCGAGCCCGACAATCAGGAACTTACCCATTCTTATTCAGCAGCTTCAGCAGCGGTAGCGCTGGCACGTGTAGCCTTAACTTGAGCCACGCAAGCGTCTTGAACGTTCATCAGTTTGCAGTTGTCAACCTTAACGTCTGCGACAGACATTTTCTTACCGAGACCAAGGGTTGTAACATCGATAACTATACGCTCCGGAATGTTGGTGTAGATGCCATTAACTTTTAGTTTGCGCATCTCCAGACTCAATTTACCACCAGCCTTCACACCTTCAGCGTGACCTGTCAGTTGAACAGGAATTTCCACGGTAACAGGCTTCTTTTCGTTAACCTCAAGGAAGTCAATGTGGAGAACGTTTTCACTAATTGGGTGAACTTGGACTTCCTTAACGACTGCCATTTTCTTGGTATCACCGATGGTGAGTGCCACAACGAGCGTGTCAGGAGTGTAAATGAGTTTACGAACGTCTTCCTTAGCTACTGCAAAAGTAAGATTTTCGCCCAAACCATACAAGTTGCAAGGAATCAATTCTTCCTTACGCATAGCCTTAGCGGCCTTTTTGCCATACTCCGAGCGCGGAGTACCGGTTAATTCAAAAGTTTTCATTGTTTGTTGTTGTTACTTTATTCGGGCGTAAATATTATTTGTGACGCGCCCTACTTATCATCACATAAAAAAAGCCCGCGGGCTTTTTTGTTGCCTAACGAGGAATCGAACCTCGCCCCTCAGAACCAAAATCTGATGTACTACCGATATACGATTAGGCACCGTTTTCGCTTTGTTTTCACAAAAGCGGCTGCAAAAGTACTGCTTTTTTTTGACATGACCAAATTTTTTTGTAAAAAAAAGTGTTTTTTATGCATTTTGCTACATTTATTTGGCAGAGAAGGGTCATTTTTTCTCAATTTTGAGTAATGTATTATACTTTCCTTCAAAAAAATTTGCTCATGTCATTTTTTTTTAGTACCTTTGCGCCGAAAATGGTAATACGCGCATTTGATAACGACAAGTACATCCGCATACAATCCGAACATATTCGGGAGCGGATAGGTCAGTTTGGCAACAAACTGTATCTTGAGATGGGCGGCAAGTTGTTTGACGACATGCACGCCAGCCGCGTGTTGCCCGGTTTCATGCCGGATAGCAAGTTGCGCATGCTGACAATGTTGCGTGATTCATTAGAAATCATCATTGTTATTTCAGCATATGACATTGAGCGCAACAAAGTGCGTCAAGACCTTGGTATCACATATGATGAAGATGTATTGCGTCTGCGCGAAGCGTTCATAGAACGTGGCTTTTTAGTTTCGTCATTAGTAATCACACATTATTCCGGGCAACGTTCTGCCGATGATTATCGTCAACGGCTTGAGCGGAACGGCATCAAGGTTTATTACCACTATTTGATAGACGGTTATCCACATAACGTATCGCTTATCGCCTCAGAAAAAGGCTTCGGTAGCAACGATTTTATTGAAACAACCCGCCCGTTAGTGGTAGTTACAGCTCCCGGACCGGGAAGCGGAAAGATGGCAGTATGCCTCAGCCAACTATACAATGAACATGCCCGCGGGCACGTAGCGGGATACGCAAAGTTTGAGACATTCCCAGTTTGGAATCTTCCTCTCAAGCACCCTCTTAATGTAGCTTATGAAGCAGCGACAGCAGACCTTCAAGACGTGAATATGATAGACCCATTCCATCTGGAGGCGTACGGTAAAACGGCTGTTAATTATAACCGCGATATAGAGATATTCCCCGTTCTGGATACACTTTTCACGAGCATTTACGGCAGTAATCCATATAAGTCCCCCACCGATATGGGGGTGAATATGGTTGGTTTCTGCATCAGCGATGACGAGGCAGTATGCGAGGCAAGCAAACGAGAGATTGTCCGCCGCTATTTCCATGCAGTATGCCGTATGGCTAAAGGAGCCATCAATGACAGCGAGATACAGAAGATTCAACTGTTGGAACAACAAGTCGGCATTACTACCGGTTACCGCAAAACCGTTATAGCCGCCCGCAAGCGCCGCGAGGAAGGCGGTGAACATCCATACGCACACGCTGCTGCTTTGGAACTTCCCGATGGCAGAATCATCACCGCCGAAGCCGGACCGCTGCTTGGTTCATCTGCTGCACTCCTGCTCAATGCCGTCAAGGAGTTGGCTGGTATAGACCATGATACCAAACTGATTCCGCAAGAGATGATTGAGCCCATCCAAAAAACAAAAATTCATTACCTGCATGGCCAGAACCCACGGTTGCATACCGATGAGGTATTGGTGGCATTATCTATGCTGTCACGTAGCGATGATAATTGCCGAGCCGCACTCGAGACGCTTCCGCAACTCAAAGGGTGTCAAGCGCACTCAACTGTTATGCTGAAAGATGAAGATTGGCGGATATTCAAGAAATTAGGAATCGATCTCACCACCGATCCTGCAATCAAGTAATAATTCTAAATCAAAATATTATGGCAGAAGAAAGAAAAATGCCTTCCGCAGAGAAGCTTAAAGCTCTCCAAATGGCGATGGCAAAGATTGACAAAGACTTTGGGAAAGGCGCAATCATGCGTTTAGGAGAAGACAAGATTGAAGATGTCCCCGTTATATCTACCGGTTCCGTGGGCTTGAATCTTGCTCTTGGTGTTGGCGGTTACCCTCGCGGACGAATCATTGAGATATATGGTCCTGAATCGAGTGGTAAGACCACCTTGGCAATTCATGCCATGGCTGAAGTTCAGAAACAAGGCGGCATAGCAGCCATCATTGATGCAGAGCATGCTTTTGACCGTTTCTATGCAGAGAAGCTTGGTGTAGATACAGACAACTTGCTCATTGCCCAACCTGACTGCGGTGAACAGGCATTAGAGATTGCGGACGAACTGATTCGTTCCAGTGCAGTGGACCTTGTGGTGATTGACTCAGTGGCAGCACTTACGCCCAAAGCAGAGATTGAAGGCGATATGGGTGATAACAAGTTGGGGTTGCAAGCACGTCTGATGTCGCAGGCACTACGCAAACTGACCGCCACCATCAACAAAACACAAACGACCTGCATCTTTATCAACCAACTACGCGAGAAGATTGGTGTCATGTTCGGCAATCCGGAAACGACAACAGGTGGTAATGCTTTGAAGTTCTATGCTTCGGTACGCATTGATATCCGCAAAATCGGACAGATTAAGGATGGTGACAATATCCTTGGCAACCAAGTGCGCGTGAAGATTGTAAAGAACAAAGTCGCTCCTCCGTTTAAGAAAGCAGAGTTTGATTTGATGTTCAATGAAGGTATTTCCAAAGTGGGTGAATTGGTAGATATGGGCGTAGAGCACAATATTCTGACCAAATCCGGTTCGTTCTATAGTTACGATGGTCGCAAATTGGCTCAAGGACGCGACGCTGTAAAGAATGTACTGCGTGAGAATCCCGACTTGGCAGAAGAGATTGAGACCAAACTGATGGAAGCCCTCAAGAAGTAATTTTCTCACCCCGCCAGCGTAAAGTTATGCAGCAGACCATGCTGACATTATCCCCCTCCGAGGCAAAGCGATTAGAGACGACGTACCGCGTGGTACGTCGCTCTATTGATGCACGCCAACGAGATATAAAAGTGAATCTGACGTTATTAACCGATGATGCAGGGGTGTTTATTTCCCGCGAAGCCCCTATCCCGCTGTATGAGTCACCGGTATTCGTTGACGTTGCCAAGAAAAGCGATGCACCTGTAGTGCATATTATCGGTGCCGGCCCTGCAGGATTGTTTGCAGCACTAACATTGTTGGAACACGGGATAAAGCCAATTATCTTTGAACGCGGCAAATCTGTCAGCGACCGCAAACGCGATATTGCGTTACTAAACCGCAATGAGATCCTTAACCCTGAATCCAACTATTGTTTCGGAGAAGGCGGTGCCGGCACGTTTTCGGACGGGAAATTGTTTTCGCGCAGTAAGAAACGCGGAAACATGCAGCGTGTGATGGAACTGTTCCATTTCTTTGGAGCACCGGATACGGTGCTTTACGAAGCCCATGCACATATCGGCAGTGACAAACTGCCACGGATTATCCAGAATATGCGCGAGTGTATTCTCACCCATGGCGGAGAGATACATTTTGAGACAAGAATCGACTCGCTATCCCAACTCGCTATGCCCAATATCCCCACTATTATAGCTATCGGCCATTCGGCACATGACACTTACCGTATGTTGGACCAAGCTGGTGTAGTCATGGAGGCGAAAGGATTTGCTATGGGAGTGAGAGCAGAGCATCCGCAAGAACTGATTAACCGTCTCTTTTACCATAATGCTCCTCCCGAAGAAGTCGCCTTGTTAGGCAATGCCTCCTATTCATTAGTCACTCAGGTAAACGGACATGGTGTATATAGTTTTTGCATGTGTCCCGGCGGGCATATTGTTCCTGCAGGTAGTTCTACTGATGGATGTGTAGTAAATGGTATGTCAGCATCCCACCGCAACTCACCTTTTGCCAATTCCGGCATGGTGGTTGAGTTACATCGTGGCGGCACGGCGATGGATGCATTGGATTATCAAGAAGCGTACGAACGCCTTGCCAAGCAACATGGCGGTAAAGGAGCGCAAGCTCCAGCTCAGCGTATGCGCGATTTTGTAGAGGGGCGCCATTCTGCTACTTTACCGGCATGTTCGTATCTACCAGGAATCGTCTCGTCACGGATGGATGAGTGGATGCCGCAACCCATTAACGCTTGTCTCAAACAAGGCTTCAAAGACTTTGACCGCAAACATTCCGGTTTCCTGACCAATGAGGCATTGATTGTAGGCGTTGAAAGCCGCAGCAGTTCTCCTGTGCGTATTGTGCGGGATGCAGAAGGGATGCAGTCCGTGTCTCATTCCACTCTATACCCTTGCGGCGAAGGAGCCGGCTACGCAGGAGGAATCACCTCTTCAGCCTTGGATGGAATCAATACTGCTCTCAAGATTGCACAACGATATGGAAAACTACTTTGAACGCACGATACAAGCCATCGGTGAAGCAGCCTTTAGACGCTTACAAGCCGCAAACGTCATTATTTTCGGAGTGGGCGGCGTTGGCGGTTGGTGTGCCGAGGCATTAGTTCGCACAGGGATAACTCATCTTACGATGGTGGACTTTGATCAAGTCAATCCGAGTAATATCAACCGGCAATTAGTTGCAACAGCTGCCAATATCGGTCAGTCGAAAGTAGAGGAATTAAAGAAACGGCTTCTTCTAATCAATCCAGAGGCACAGATTACCGCGCTTACTCAACGTTATAGTGAAGAGACAGCCCCACAATTTGACTTGGATGCATATGATTATGTGATAGACGCCATAGACAGCGTTCCCGATAAAGCTTTGCTACTCCTGCGCGCCGCGGCTTCAAAAGCTACCGTTTTTGCTTCCATGGGAGCAGGGCGCAAAGTTGATACGACCCAGATTCGAGTGTCTTCGTTCAAAAAAGTCGAAGGATGTCCATTGGCTCGTGCACTGCGCCAACGCATAAAGAAAATGGAGTCTTTCGATCAACAGATGCCATCCGTTACGTGTGTTTGGTCGCCCGAATTAAAAAGCACTATCGGTACGATTGCACCGGTAGTGGGAGTATTCGGCATGACCCTTGCCGATTTGGTTATCAAAGATATTCTTACCAAATGCTGACGCGCTTTTCAGGAGCGACGTAGAGTGCATCATTTTCCGTTACGTTCCAAGCGTCGTACCACGCCCCTATTTGCGGCAGTGCTCCGTTCACCCGCCATCTGCCCAAAGAGTGTGGGTCAGACTTTGTGCGTTTCAGTATTTCTTCCGGACGGATGTTAGCCGCCCATACATTGGCATAGGCAAGGAAGAAGCGCTGTTCCGGCGTATAGGCAGAATTCTCAGCAGTTGCTTTTGTTTTCAGGTTACTGAAGGCAGTAAACGAGATTTGCAATCCACCGTGGTCAGCAATATTCTCCCCCAACGTAAACGCGCCGTTTGCGTGTACCCCGGGAGCGACTTCGATTGCGTTAAAGAACTCCTCCATTACTTTAGTGCGTGCATCAAAGTTAGCTTTGTCTTCAGCCGTCCACCAATTGTTCAGATTTCCCACTTTGTCAAACTGGCATCCCTGATCATCAAAGCCATGCGTCATTTCATGCCCAATAACTACACCGATTGCGCCATAGTTGAAGGCATCATCAGCTGACATATCAAAGAAGGGGTATTGCAGAATACCTGCCGGGAAACAGATTTCGTTGGAAGAGGGGTTATAGTATGCATTAACTGTTTGCGGGAACATATACCATTTTGCTTTATCCACCGGTTTATCGAGATAGCTGAGACTATATTCCTGTTCAAACTTCGCTGCACGCTGTACATTAGCATAGTACGAAAGAGAGGGGTCCACATCCAATTTAGAATAATCACGCCATTTATCAGGATACCCGATTTTAATGGTCATCGCTTCGAGTTTCTCAATCGCTTTGGCTTTGGTCTCGTCGGACATCCATGTCAGCGCCTCGATACGTTGACGGAAAGCTGCTTGGAGGTTATGAACGAGTTTCAACATACGTTCTTTGTTTTGCTTTGGGAAATAGCGTTTCACATACATTTGTCCGACCGCTTCTCCCAAGGTTCCTTCCACGATGCCAACAGCACGTTTCCAGAGAGGTCTTGGTTCTTCGCTTCCGCTCAGCACGCGTCCATAGAAGTCGAAATTAGCCATATAAATGTCATCTGAGAGATAGGAAGCCGCTCCGTCAATTACCTGCCACAAGAACAAGGTTTTGAGGTCTTCCAGCGATTCTTCAGCCAGCATTTTGCCACATTCTTTGAGGTGGTCCACTTGTCCCACACTCAGACTATCTGTATGGATATCCATTGCAGTAAGGAAGGTATTCCAATCAATTTCGGGCACTAAGTTCTGCAAGTCAGCGATAGACATTTTATTGTAGTTGCGCACGGGATCACGAAGTTCGACATTATCCAAAGCCGCTCCTGCAAGGCGTTTCTCCAAACGGAAAACAGTTAGTGCGCGTTCGTCCCCATTAGCATAGCCAAACAATGTAAACATCCGGGCAATGTGTTTGATATACGCCTCACGAATAGCGGTAGTATGCTCATCAGTATCGAAGTAATATTCTTTTTCACCGAGTGCATATCCTGCTTGTGCCTCGTTTAGGATGTTCATGGACGAATTCATGGCATCAGCTTCGACATACATTGCAAACAATCCGTATTCCATTGCTGCTCCGAGTTTTGCGCTCAGTACGTCTTTAGAAGCGATTTGCTCGATATCAGTCAGTGTCTGTCGAAGCGGTTCTATGCCGTCCGCATTGCGTTTAGCCGTATCCATTGCCAAGTTATAGAAATCAGCAATCTTTTGCTCGACCGTACCATGTTTATGTTCGGTAGCTGCAATATCTGTAATCAGTCCGTTGACTTGTTCCAGATTACGCAGTCCGAGTTCATCGAATGAACCAAAACGGCTGTATTCCCCCGGTAGCGGGTGGTTTTTCATCCATCCGCCACAAGCATACTGATAAAAATCATTCTGAGCCACCGCAGTGGTGTCAAGGTTTTCTGTACGAATTCCTTCTGATAAAGGTTTTGAACAAGATGTCATCATAAAAAGCGCAAGCGCAATTAGGTAGTTCGTAGATTTCATATATATAATTTACTAATTAACTTTCGTTTGTATTTCAGAACTTCCAACTAACCCCTGCAATACCATTAATGAGCAGTGTCTGGTATCCATACAAGATATGGTTTCTTCGGCAAATAAAGTTATCCACTTGCAGGAAGACAGCGAGATTGAGTTCAGGAAATTCATATTGTGCTCCGAGGTTCATTTCAATCTGTGCGGGCAGATGCACTTCTCCTCCGGTGGTAATAGCCCATCTTGTTCCGGCGAAGTGGTTATCGGAATAGAGCGACCAATGTTCGTCGATGCGTCCGTCTATCCGCAAATTGATTTCCCAATCAGGACGGTCATATACTCGTCCGGGGGTCAGTACCACATCTTTCGTTACATCCTCCAGTCGTGCTTTCGGGATGATATTCTGTAGCTTCCAGTAATAGTAGTCTCCGCTCAAATGGATCTGCACGATATCGCGGTAGTGGTAGAAAATCTTTGCTCCGACTTTAGCCCGGTGGTAATCGGATACAAAGTCACTGAACGTACCCGGCAGTATTTGATGCTGTTCATCCATGACAAACGGTTCAAGGAAAGCGACATACGATTTACTGTTTTTGAAGTATGTGTATCCTCCATGAATCTCCAACAAGAGATGTTTCTGAGGTTTGAAGTGGAATCCGAGTTCAACATCAGCCGGTGTATACGATGCTACGGCTTTTGATGTGACACATGGTATCACCTCCATATATCTATTTCCTTCCAAGTAGCTTTGCAGTGATCCGAGTCCGAACTTTCCCGTTGCATTTGCATAAATGGTTGCCCATTTCGGCGCCAATTGCGCCTCAAAGCGGATATTCGGAGATGGCGCAAAGCTGATATTTTCATTTCCTGAGAGCATTTGCCCTTTACCGATATTGAGGTCCAGATTTACTCCGGCATGCACATTGAATTGCTTGCTTACATAAGCATAGAAGGGTTCGATACGCAGATTATGTCTGGAATTATACAGTCTGTTGCTAAAGAGCGCAGTATCTACGGTGTAGAAGTTATTCTGCATATAGAAGTTAATTCCCAAATGATGGTCATCGTTCCGCAGCGGTGCATTAACGCGCGCCTCAGCCCGCAATTGGTGTTCGACAGCAATACCGGGTACATCCAAGATTTGATATCCCAGTTCCGCTTTGTATTGCACGTTTTCCTTCAGGGGTGATTTGACACCGACATAAACTCGTGCCCGCCATTGTGTTTGCTTGTCTTCCGGCGCGAATTGGCTGAAATTGTCAATGGTTAGTCCACGCGCTTTGTTATATCCGTCCGAACCATCGTAATAACGTCCGTATTTGGTATAGAAGAAGTTTTCCCCTTTGATTCCCACATACATATCGATGTTTGAGAAACCATGCATGAAGCGGAAGCCGAAGTCTGTTTCAGAGAGTGTACGTCTTCCCCATTGTGCATTATGGTCTGCAAACAGTTTGAGTGAGTTCTTTTTATCGTCATTCACCTCATATGCAAAGTTAAACATCGTCCGTGGATGTCCGATTGCTCCGCGTAGCCATCCATGGAGAGGTTTCGGCGGTGCGAAGTGGGTTGGTTGACTAAGCAGGGATTGTATATTCGCAGTTGGTGCGCCATCTCCTGCTGCATACTCGGAATAAACGACTTCGGCTGGCGTTACTTCAGTTTGCAGCGCTTCGGGTTGTGCATTGACTTTACCAGCTCCCTGAATAACCGGTTGGAACTCACGTTCAACCACAACGCTGCGGTTCAGCACCGAGTCTTGAGCAGCCACATAGGGGCTAATAATCAGTAAGAGATATAGCAATGGTTTACGCATAATCAATCCTCCTCTTCGGGTTGTGGTTCAGGAGCAGGTGCCAAAGCGGCTAAGTGCTCATCAACCCGTTGCAAAATATCGTCGTTATTCTTATAATTTGTTTGTAAAGACAGCAGGTATTGCCTTGCTTGGAAGTCGTCTCCCTGCTGATGGCTGATTTCCGCCAGAAGAATCAAACTTCGTGCGAGCCAATATTGCTGTTGTGTGGGTTGTTGTGCAAAAGACATTATTTCCGTCTCAGCTTTATCCCAAGCTTCTATTTCATAGTAAGATTGTGCGAGCATATATTGTGCTTCCGCCCCTTCCGCCGTCCGTACATCTTTGGTAAATGCTGTCAAATCGGGGATAGCGGTACGATATTGCTTGGTATGAAAATATGCTTTCGCCCGTGCAAATAGTGCTTCCTGCTTGATATCTTCCGCGAGTGGTACATCCGCCAATACCTGAGAAGCAATAGCGATAATATCCTGCGGTCTGTTGAGTTGCTCCGCACATCTCAACATTCCGACTCGTGCAGCGGTTGCTTTTGTACGGTTAGATGCGTTTTGCAGCGCTTTGCGATAGAAGTTCAAGGCATTTTCGTAGTCATGACGTTCAAAATATATCTGTGCGGATGTAACAGCCGCCGGTTCAGCATAGACACTACCTTTACGGTCCGCCAAAGGCGCAAACTGCTGCAGAGCCTCTTCGTCATTTCCTTTGTGCAACTGCAACTCCGCCGCAGCAAATGACAAGGAGTCGTCCTTGGTTGCGATTTCCATGTTTAACTTGGAAAGTTTCTTTGAATAATCCAAGAAGTCTTTGACCCGATTGGCAGCAATGCAAACAGCTTCCAAGCCATCCACCGCGAGATACGCTTCTTTTGAAGCAGGATAGTGCTCAATGGTATATTTGTAGGCAACCATCGCCTGTTTATAATCCTGCATATTCCGATAAGCCATTGCTCTTTCCAAGCTTGCAGCTCGTGCATATTCGCTACGCGGATAGCGGTTGAGCAACTGCTCATACGCTTTGATGGCATCGTTTTCGCGCTCTTGGGATAATCTGACACGTGCAATCTCATATAAAGCATCATCGGCATAATCTGATTTGGGATAGCGTTTGACGAGTTGCTGGAGCACATCGGCTTTCTCATCCCACTTGCGTTGTAATCCCAGTGCATATCCTTGTTGGAACAAGGAATAATCTGCTCCTGTTCCATTCAGTTCCGCCGCTTTCTCGTAGAAGTTATTCGCCTGTGCGAAGTTGCGTGCATTGAAGTAACAATCTCCGATACGGTTCAGCGCATCTGCATAAGTTGGATTCGTAGATTGTGTAGCAGATAGATGCTGCTCAAACGCCGTACGAGCTGCGTCGTAGTTTTTTTGCTGGAAGGCACAATATCCGGCGAGGTAATACGCCATCGCCCGATTAGGCGATTGTGCGACATCTGTCCGTGCGAAGTAAGCGCGAATGTCATTGTCGCAAGCGGGATAATCCGCCATTCGGTATTCAGTTTCTGCGCGCCAATAAAATGCATCTGTAATAATCGGAGATGCAATAGGATCGGTTATTACCGTAGTAAACCACTCCATTGCTTCCGGCAATTTGCCCCGTACAAAAGCATCCGAACCTAACTGATAACGGAGATACTGCTTGGTTTCAAGCAATTTGTGGTCCGGCTGCTGAATGGAATCCAAGGCAGATAGCGCAGCCTGGTAATTTTTAGCCCGTCTGAAGGCGTCGCTGAGCAGCATATAAATCTCGTTTACATGTTCTGAGTTGGGGTATTGGCGAATAAAGTCAGTAAAGACCATTTCGCTTTCCCCAATAGAGGATGAGGATTGATATACCGCTAAAGCATAGTTGTACATTGCCTCATAATGCACTTTTTCGTTGAGGTTATATCGTGTAGCCGCCAAGTAAGCCAGTTTTGCCTGTTCGATATTGCCCAATTGGCGATAAGCGTTCCCCATGCCGAGTGCAACGTCTTCTGAAACTTGGTCCTGCTGTTCTTCGACCCGTTTGAATGTTTCGATGGCAGCCTCATACTTTTTCATTCTGTATTGCGCCATACCCAACATATACAAATCGTTGCGCAAGAGCGGTTGTTTGCGTTCGAGTTGCGCTTTATCATACGCCTGCAATTCGCGTACCGCTTCCGCATATTTGCCTTGCCTGTAATATGTTTCGCCCAACATGCGATGGAGCTCGGCGTTATTTTCGTTATCGGGTTGCTCGGCAAGCAATGCTTCGGCTTTCGGTGTCACTTGGTTATAATCGCCGTTTGCATAATGAATCTGTACGATGTAATAAGGCACAGTTTGTCGGTATTCAGGTACATTCTCAAGTTGTTGGAGCGACGGCAATGCTTTGTCGTAATTACCTAATTTGTATTGGCAATACGCATTGTAGTAGCACGCCTTTTGCTTATAGGGCGAATCGTGTTTCTCAAGGTTAGAGAAATAGATAGACGCCTTCTGGTAGTCGCTTTGCATGAGATGTGCATATCCGCGATAGAACTGGTATTGCGGTTGATGGGGACGTGCGAGATCCTTATAATCGGCGCGTTCAAAGTCCTTCACGGCACGTTTATAATATCCACGCTCCGTTTGTACGACCGCCATCATAAAATAGAGTTCGGACTCATACGTGGTGTAAGGAAATTCGGTAAGATAGTTACGCAATTGTTTAAGTGCGTTTTTGTCACGGATTTGATAAAGATGCTGCACACGGAGGAATTCCGCCTCCATGCGGTTAGCTGTTTGTGCTGTTAGATTAAGCGCCAAGCATGAAAGTATTGCAAGTGCTAAATGTTTGATTCGAACCATAATACTCCAAATTACGCTGCAAAGGTACAACAAAAATTTGACATGTGCAAATTTTTTTTATTGATTATTGAATTATTGATTATGGATTATGGAATTATTGATTATGGAATTATTGATTATGGAATTATTGATTATGGAATTATTGAGTTATTGAAGTCTCAGTCATGTCTCGGTCACGTCTCGGTCATGTCTCGGTTCGTTTACGTGTCGTTTACGTGTCGTTTACGTCTCGTTTACGTCTCGTTTACGTGTCGTTTACGTCTTTTGTTCGGGAAGAGCGGGGAGACAGTGGTAAAAAAAAAGTGCGGCGATGCCGCACTTTTTGATAGTATAAACGTTCCTTCAAGAACGATGTTCTTAGAAGAAGAAGTTCAAATAAATGTTCGCTCCGATGTTCTCTGTACCGAAAGTAACGCCGCTGTAGTTGCTGATGTTACGGATGTCGGTATAAGTATCCACTTCGCCGGTAAGCAAGTTGTAACCTTCATATTGCTTGCAAACGTTGTTAGACCATTTGTAGAGCAAGTCAAGGTTTACATTGAGTCCGAGTGCGATTTTAGGAGCGACGAACCATTCTACGCCAACAGATGTGTAGAGTCCGAAGCGATGCCAGAAGATATCCGAACCTGCAGGACTAGTAGCATCGTTGATAAGACGCGTAGCCGCATACATACCCGGCTCAGGATTGCCTTCAAACACACCGGTTGCAGGGCTCAATGCAGATGCAGGAGCACCCAACTCACTTGCGGTTGTAGGAATTTGGTTCAAAGCAGTGATTTGGTTACCATAGCTATACTTAGTGGAGTTGGTTTGGAACGCATAAACGAGTCCAGCGCCAAAGACACCTTGAACGCGGCGTTTACCAACGCGATATTCAACTCCGGCAGCAAAGCTACCACCATATTGTCCATTCTTTTTAACATCGTTAACGATCTCGCGAGCGAAAGAGTTTTCGAAATATGCTTTATCGTCCAATACATTGTAGATAGTCCGTGTATAGTTTACGATAACACCGATATTAGCTTTGAAAGCGAGATTATCTGTTAACATATATCCACCCATAATGGAAACGAACGGAGCGGTATAGAGAGTTTGTCCACCGATGTTGTATGCACCACGAGTATAGGAAGTTGGGGTAGTTCCCACGAACATTTGTCCAATAAAATTGGCAAATGGGTCCACCGAGAAACCGAGGAAGAATTCTCCTTGTGCAGGGAGCCATCCGGAATAGTCAGCGTTAGCTGCTTCTTCAGGGCTCATCTTCTCGGCAAACATCGGGGTAGCCAATGCCGCTACGAGCAGAATACTAAGAATCTTTTTCATTGTAATACAATTTAATTGATTAACTTAATAAATGATTTCTTAATGCGATTGAACGATTATTTGAACATATCAATTCCAGCAGAGTAGAGATCCGTCATAACCGGTACGGTCGGTGAGTCATACGTAACTCTTTCTTCCTTATCAATAGCATTACCGATACCTCTTACGATGTTCTTGTCTTCAGGAGTAAATTGAAGAATAAGCTCCGGCATGTTGACATCGAAGAATATTGAAGGATTAGCTTCAACTTTTGTCTTGGTCTTATAAGTACCATTTAAATTTTGAGTAGATGCCTGATTTTGATTATCAGTTTGCGGTGTGAATTGACCATACCATTGATTAATCTTTTTACGATATAAATCTACGCCTTCCTTTTCTTCCGTGGTAAAACCAAGGTAATAATGTTTAAATGTCTCAACAAATTCACCTTCGGTATAAACTTTGATAGTTACCTTAGTCAAGTCCCAAGCATCATAGATAGCAATCTTTTTCTCATATTCACCTTTTTCATCAGTAGAAGCATCGTAGAAGATAGACTTATCCAATTCGCTGTTATACGCCTCAATCACGAGTTTACCTTCTTTGTAAGCTGTCGTGCCTTCTTTCGGGCCCAGTTGATGGTCATCTTTCGTTTGCATTACCTCAACCTCTTTGCTGATTTTACCTTTAACTACCATTTCGAGAGATTTGGTAGTAGGATCAACGGTAGAACGGTCAGCTTCTTTCAGTTGCAATTCAGCTTGATTGATTTGCAGGGTTTCAGCAGGTTTGATTGTTTTACCAACCACCAGTTTATCCTTAGCATAGTAAGCAGTCAGCACTTGATACTTATTGTTCACAAACTTGGTATATGTACCTTCGAACTGTGGAACATCGATTTCGAATCCGTTACCAGCATTTTGTGCAGGGATGTTGAACGTGAATTCACCCTTAGCATTGGTTTTAGCAACGAATTTCTTTACTACTTCGTCTGTTGTTCCAGCAAAATATTTTACGCGAGCGATAAGTTGAACGTTAGCCGCAGCAACTTGTGCATTTTCGTGCGATTTGTCGGGCATTTCAACGACACCAGCATCATAGGTAAGGATACCTTTAACAATGCCTTCGCCATCGGTTTGGTTAAGAACGTCATCTGCTTTAGCAACTACATACTCAAGACGTACATCGTTGCTATTGAGGTCGTCCAATGTAACATCAACGTGCTCATAATAGATGGTGTCGTTCTCGAATCCATACTTGAAGTCATCCGAGTACAAATGCGCACCTGAAATAGTCTTAGCACCTGTTTTCACAGTGATTTTGAAGGAACCGTCTTCAGCAGTTTTAGTTTCGAATTGCTGAGCACCTTCTGCACCGTCAACATAGGTCTTAGAATCAACTTGTACATAGAGACGTACGCCAGCCAAAGGCATGGTTTGTGTAGCCTCTTTCGGGTGATTCACATAAGCAACGAGCGTACCAGAAATGGTAGCCGCTTTTTCAACTTGGTCAAAATCAAGAGAACTTTGATTTTGTTTTTCACATCCTACGAGAGCTAATACAGCCATCGCAGCACATAAAAAGAATTTTTTCATAACTTTTTGGTTTTTAAGTTAATAAAATGATTAATAATTAGTTTAATTAGAAATCAAAGAATGCTTTCTAAGATAGAGCATCTCTTTTTCTTTCTTTTTTATTCAATTTTCAAATTTGCGCCAAAATTACAACAAATTTATGACATGTGCAAATATTTTAGCATTTTTTTATTAAAATTTGCGTTTTTAGCCCAAATAAGTTTGTAGTACGTGTGATCTGGTGCCATTTTTAAGTCTTAAGATGGCTTTTTCTTTGATTTGTCGTACGCGCTCTCTGGTAAGGTTCAATTCCTCTCCGATTTCCTCCAAAGTTTTTTCGGGCACCCCGATACCGAAGAACTTTCTCAAGATGTCAGCTTCTCGTGGTGTGAGTGTAGATAGTGCTCGTGCGATTTCGGTACGAAGGGATTCGTTGATAAGTCCTCTGTCGGCGTTCGGCGAGTCTTCGTTGACCATAACATCAATAAGGCTGTTATCTTCTCCTTCGACGAAAGGAGCATCGACGGAGATATGTCTTCCAGACATTTTGAGGGTTTCAGCGATTTTTTCGATAGGGATATCGAGCACTTCTGCGAGTTCCTCTGCAGAAGGTCTGCGCTCATGTTCCTGTTCAAATCGTTGTAGTGCTTTGTTGATTTTGTTCATCGAGCCGACTTGGTTAAGCGGGAGTCTGACGATACGCGATTGCTCAGCGAGTGCCTGGAGGATGGATTGTCGTATCCACCAAACGGCGTAAGAGATGAATTTAAATCCGCGTGTTTCATCGAACTTTTCCGCGGCTTTGATAAGGCCTAAGTTTCCTTCATTGATAAGGTCCGGCAGGCTGAGTCCTTGATTTTGATACTGTTTAGCAACGGAAACGACGAATCTGAGATTGGCTTTAGTAAGTTTTTCCAATGCTGCTCTGTCTCCGTTACGAATTCTACCGGCGAGTTCAACTTCTTCATCCACGGTAACCAGGTCCTCACGACCAATTTCCTGCAGATACTTGTCCAATGAAGCGGACTCGCGGTTGGTGATAGATTTAGTAATTTTTAATTGACGCATATAAAATATGATTTATGCTTTTGTGATTCGGGCTTTTGTGATTCGGGCGGGATTCGAACCCGCGACCCACAGCTTAGAAGGCTGTTGCTCTATCCAACTGAGCTACCGAACCTCGCCGAAAAAATCCGGCTTTCCGAAAAAAACGCGCAAAGGTACTGCTTTTTTTTTGAATATGCAAATTTTGAGCGATTTTTTCTTAAAATTCCCATCATCTCCCTATATTATATATATAAGGAGTGAGTGCATTAGAGCATTTCGTCGATGATTTTCGCCAAATCGGGTTTTCTTGAAGCCCCGACATGCCGATTCACCAATTCGCCGTTTTTGAAGAACAACATGGTTGGGATGTTCATGATACCAAATTGCTCACAAGTATCGGGATTCTCATCGACATTGAGTTTTCCGACAATCACTTTGCCTTCATAGTCTTTTGCCAATTCGTCCACGATAGGCAACATCATCTTACATGGTCCACACCAAGGTGCCCAAAAATCAACCACAGCGGGTTTGCCTTCTGCCAATAATGCTTGGAAGTTGGCGTCAGTTACTTCTCTTGTCATATATTTGAAATTTTAATGGTTTTACAATCGGGTTTTGCGAGCAGATGCTCGGTAATCTTATCTTCGAGATAAGTTTGTACGGCACGTTTAAGCGGTCTTGCTCCGTATTGGCGTGTATCGGCTTTGTCGAGCATTTGCTGCTTGACGGCATCAGCGACCTGTAGATTGTGTCCCTGCTCTTTCAGGCGCTGGCGCAGCGCGTCAATCTCGATATCCAAGATATGCGCGAGCGTGTCACGCTCCAAAGCGGAGAATGTAATCACATTATCAATACGGTTGACGAACTCCGGCGGGAAAGTTTTGTTCAGCGCCTTAAGCAACATCTGCTTCTGCGCTTTATCGTCCAAATTACTTGCTTCAAATCCTATGCCGTTGCCGAAGTCCTTGAGTTGGCGTGTACCGACATTAGAGGTCAAGATGATAATTGTATTCTTGAAGTCCACCATATGTCCCTGTCTGTCCGTCAAACGTCCTTCGTCCAATACCTGGAGTAAGACGTTGAAGATATCGGGGTGCGCTTTCTCAATCTCGTCAAATAGGACGATGCTATACGGTTTGCGGCGTACCGCTTCGGTCAGTTTGCCACCATCCTCGTGCGCTACATAGCCCGGAGGTGCTCCGACCAAAAGGGAAACGGTGTGTTTCTCCATAAACTCGGACATATCGAAACGAATCACAGCGTCTTTGCTGCCAAACATCTCTTCCGCGAGACATTGCGCCAAGTGTGTTTTTCCGACGCCTGTCGGGCCGAGGAAGAAGAAGGTTCCAATAGGTCTTCTCGGGTCACGCAAGCCAAAACGCGAGCGCTGTATTGCCTTTACGACGGTATTAACCGCTTCGTCCTGGCCAATGACGCGTTTCTTGAGCGAATCCGCCATAGTCCGGAGTCGTTCGTTCTCCGCCTTTTGGACACGCTGGACGGGAATCCCTGACATCATCGCCACGACATTAGCAATATCGTCGGCATTGACAACAGGCCGGTTGGGGTCATCGGGGTCATGCTGTGCATGTTTTTTAGCGCCCGCTTCATCCATTACATCAATGGCTTTGTCGGGGAATGATCTATCGGTGACGTATCGGTCACCCATCGTAACACAAGCATCCAATGCATCGTCCAAATATTCGACACGATGATAGTCGGCATAGCGAGGTGCAAGCCGATGCAATATTTCCTTCGTTTCCTCAATGGTTGTTGGGCGGACAAGAATCTTCTGGAAGCGGCGTTCCAGCGCCCCGTCCTTTTCGATGGATGTGCGGTATTCATTGGTTGTAGTAGCGCCGATACACTGTACTTCGCCACGCGCCAAGGCAGGTTTGAGAATGTTAGCGGCATCCAACGAGCCCTGCGCATTACCAGCACCGATAAGCGTGTGAATCTCGTCAATGAAGAGGATGATATCCTTATTTCCCTGGAGCTCCTGAATTACATTCTTAATGCGCTCCTCAAACTGCCCGCGGTACGTGGTACCTGCCACCATAGATGCGAGGTCCAAGGTGATAATCCGTTTGTTCTTGAGCGCGACGGCTTCATGGTTCACAATTCGCAGCGCCAAGCCTTCGACAATAGATGATTTTCCGACGCCGGGTTCGCCGATAAGTATAGGATTGTTCTTCTTGCGTCGTGAGAGAATCTGCGTGACGCGCTCAATCTCGGTTTCCCGCCCGACCACAGGATCCAGTCTTCCTTCGGATGCCTGTCGCGTCAAGTCACGTCCGTATTTGTCCAATGAGGGCGTGGCAGAAGACTGTCTGCGTTCCCTCGAATGGCGTTCGTTTTCGTTGGGCTGCTGCGGTGCATCTTCCACCTCAGATGTCTGCCCTGCCCCGTTTTTGGGAGTAATCATCTTCTTCGGATATAACTCCACGATACGGTCATACGTGATATTCCATTCAGACTCCAAATATGCGGCCGCTTTGTTGATGTGCTCACGCAAAATAGCCAAGAGCAGATGTATAGAGCCCACCGCTTCATCATTATACTGCCGCGCCTCGCCTTCGGCGATTCGCAAGATACGCTCAACCGCAACACTGCGTGTGACAGGCTCCAACAAGTCGGAATCAGGAGTCCGTAGTGCCTCGTCTAAACGCGACTTCGCCTCTGCCGGATACAATCCCGCGCGGAGCAACAGGTTATAAGCAGTACCTTCGCCCAAACGGATTACCCCTAATAACAAGTGTTCGGGCAACACCTGCGTATTTTGCAGACGTCCAGCCTCTTCCCGAGCATAAATCAAAATCTTATTTAATCGTACTGTTTGTGGCATTAATTTCGTTCGTTTTTATCATTACACAATCTTTATTATCTATAGAATTGCCAAGCTAATCCTGCACGGAAGACATCCGGGTTATAAGGATAGAAAGGCATGATTTGGCAATCGGTGTTTTCGCGCATAAACAAGTGGTTAAAGTGCGTGTAATGCGCGAAGAAGTTAAGGTGTATCGAACGTACATGGAAGTTCAGATATACGTTCATTATAGGATAATTCCCGACTTCGACGTCGTTCTGCACACAGAACTGGCCCGTAGCGGGATTCAGCAAGGGCGCATGGTACGCCGTATGATAGCGCAAGTCCAGACCGATTTGGGCGTCCAGCGCTTTAAACCACGTGCCGTGGTAATACAAATTATGGTATAACGTGACGGCGGGCAATGGGATAACAGACGATGTTGCGTGCTGCCAAACCACATTATTCTCCAGATTCACCCACGGAGTGGTCAAGTCACAATGAACATCTGCAGCAATCACCTGCACATTTCCGTCAAATTGCTTAGGCAAACCATCCGAATCAAACCACAAAGGCTTGGTTAAGTTGGCAAAATTAACTTTCACGCTCGGTTTAACCCACTTTGTTGGATAAGACATGATGCCACTAACATCCAAACGCATCGGTTTGCTGAAATCGTTTGTCCAACAGAAGTGATTGGATGTATAGGACTGCCAATAGACAGACGGGGTTTCATTGCGGAATCCTGCCGCCGCCTTAATGGTCATAGTGTCCTTTCCCAAACGGATGAAAGCATCCACATGTCCGTTCACCTGAAACTCGCCTAACTTATACCCAATCAAGCAAACATCTCCATTCACGCCATAATGCAGGACCGAGCCTCGTTTCTTGTAAATAGAGCCCCCAATAAAAGTGTTATTTGTCCAACGATACCGATAACTATCCATAGGCTGCATCCATGTTGTGTTCGCCAAAATAGTGTCGAAATCATTATTCAACACCGGCAAATCAGTAAACGCTACCCCCTTCGGATACATAAACCGCTGACATTCATTGGATGCATACACCACCGCACCGAACTTCAGCAAGGTGTTAAACTCCTCCTCAAAGGTCACAGCCAGCGTGTTGGTGAGCGTCAGGACATCCGATGAATCACGTGTTTCCTTCCAATTGCGATATACCTTGTCCGGATAATAGTTTTGCCAGGCATCGGTTTCAATATAGCGCCGGTTGGAATTGTTGATGTCAAAGGTATGGGCAAACGTAGTCACAGGCACGTATTCAATACGAACCGAGTCCACCTTTTCTTTCTCACCAAAGTTATTCACTATCTCCACCGAATCATGCTTCTCGCGCTCGACCGTCAGCGAATAATAGTGATTGATAAATCCGGTCAAGTAGCGATAGCCTGACATTCCATGCAAACGTACGGGGATATCCTCCGGTTCCAATGTTCCAGTGAGGTCGTTGAGATCTTTAATACCGCCATTTTCAAAGTTGCTGATTTTGGCAAATGCAAATGCTGCATGCAAGGAATAATGGTCGCCGTTATATGAGCCGAACACGGCGCCATTAAATAGTTTGTTTTCCTGATTGAGGTAGTGCCCCGCCGCACTGAGATAATTGGCTCGCAACCCTAAATTCAAACGCTTATTAACATTTCCCGCAAACACAAAGTTAATCTCATTTTCCTCGTGATAGGTGGTAAATCCTTTTTTGTACGCCAACATGGAGTACGGTACATTGGTGTTATAAAACCGCAGGTCATGCGGTGTAATGACATAGGGCTGATAGGCAGTACCGAAGAGATCATCAATGGTTTTCTTACGTGCAAAGAACAGCCTCGACTGTATGGGCGAGACCAAAGTCCCGTTCCATACATTCGAGATACTATTATCATACACGTGCTCCCTCATAGGCAGGTTAATGAACGAGGTGTCCATCTGAACCGTATCGGCTTGATAGGTCGGTGCAGACAACTGCCAAGAACGGATATCCGTCTTGACAGTTTTGGGTTTTGCAACCGACGTGCCGGCGATCATCGTCAGCACACAGACTATAACACCAATCTTTTTTGTCACTCTTTATTTTTTGGCAGCTTTCTTAGTCTCCTTCAACTCTTTCTCCAAACGGGCAATCTCCTTCTCCTGACCGTTAATGGTTTTGAGCAGAGAATTCAACTCCTCGTTTTCAATGGTTGTCGGATATTGTTCATCAACCAACTGCAAGAAGTCTGCCAAAATATTCATGTAGTTGATAAATGCGTCGTAAGCAGAGTCGTAGTTTGTTGCGCCTTGGTCAATATGATTCATAAAGTGCAAGTAATTCACATCCTGCAACATCAGCCAATCGCGTTTGAGACGCTTGTCCGAGCACAGATGTACGCGCTCTGCTACATTATACAATTTGTTGATTGCCTCTTGCTGCAAATCGTTGCCGGCATAAAGACTAATGTCCTTAGCCTCTCCAGCCCAAGTAAGCGGGAATGGAACAGAAACGACGTCCTTAGCCGCCATTTTCTTAGCGGCTTCAGCCGGAGTCATAAATCCAATACCATTCTCCAAAGCATAATACGGAAGAGCTTTGAGGAAATCAAAGATACCGGTTTCAGCATTTTGACGGACACCAAAGGTCTCGGCCCCCACCCAAATGTTAACAATATCTTCGCCTTCGGGCAAAGCGGCTAACGCTTTCGCATATTTCTCCGCATCCATCGGGAAATTAGCCCATCCGGGATCCGAGAAATGGAACGACAGTTCGTCACTCAAAGCCGTGTTACGCAACAGCACTTTCATCTTTGCCGAAGCAGCTGACTGATACACATAATTCGGTGATTTCCAACTCAACACGTGCTTTGCGCCCTCGGCCATAGCCAACTTGTACCCCCACTTGGCAAGATTGAAAGCGATCTCGTCTGAGTACAACAGTTCAGCATTGCAAATAGTGGTCGGCTTTTGCTCAAACAAGTCCATGATAACCTTCTCCTGTTGTTCCAATTGGTCGCGGAAATCATTTTCGTTATACTCAGCCACCAACGAATAGGCATATGGGGTAGCAAGGAACTCCACGCACTTGGTTTGCGCCAATTCACGCAAGATGTCAATCATCTCCGGTGTAAATTGCTGGAACATTTCAAGCATAGTTCCCGAAACTGCAATGGCGCAGTGGAATTTACCCTTTGAGAGACGAATCATCTCTTTAAGCGTTTGGCACAAGGGCATATAGGATGTTTGTACCAACCACCCGATACGCTCTTCCGTTTCGGAATCATCGTAATAGTAATGGTCTTGACCGATATCAAAGAAACGATAGCGTTTCAAGCGATACGGAGCGTGCATCTGAATGCAAAAACATATATTTTTCATAATCGTATAAATTTAATTCAGGGTTATTACCAATGGTTAATTACTTTGTCATAAATGGCGCGCACCTTCAATCCGGCATCATACCATTTGATATTGTTCACTTCCTTCATGCCAAGTTCATGCAATGACTTATACATAGCAGGATACTTTACAATAGCATAAATTGCATCTGCCATTGCATCAATATCCCAATAGTCGGTTTTTATAGCATGTTGCAGGATTTCTGCACAACCGGATTGATGGGAAATAATCGAAGGACAGCCCACCTGCATTGCCTCCAAAGGAGATATTCCAAACGGCTCACTGACAGACGGCATGATGTAAACATCTGAATCCGCCAACACCTCTTGCACCTGCTTTCCGCGCATGAATCCAGGGAAGTGGAAACGGTCGGCAATACCGCGCTGTGCAACCAGATCAATCATTTTGTTCATCATATCACCGCTACCAGCCATCACAAAGCGCACGCCATCGGTTTTATCCAACACACGGGCAGCAGCTTCGACAAAGTATTCAGGACCTTTCTGCATCGTGATACGGCCAAGGAAAGTAACAATTTTATCCTTATGCTTATGCTTGACAAATTCCTCGGGATGCGCCAACGGCTCAACCGCATTATGTACTGTTGATACCTTCGCCGGATCCTGTCCGTACTTTTCAATAACAGTCTGGCGTGTCAAGTTACTTACACATATAATATGGTCCGCCTCATCCATTCCGCGGCGTTCGATTGCATATACAGTGGGATTCACATTTCCACGGCTGCGGTCAAAGTCCGTTGCATGCACATGGATAACCAATGGTTTACCTGATATACGTTTTGCAAACACGCCTGCCGGATAGGTCAACCAGTCGTGGCTATGAATGATATCAAAGTCCAAACTATGCGCCAAGACGCTTGCCACAGCTTCGTAGTTACCAATTTCCTCCACGAGGTTATCCGGATAGCGTCCTGAGAAGTTGATACAACCAAGATCATCCGTTCCAATACGCCGGTAATCGTACTTAATACCATCCCGATAATGGTAAAACTCCTCTGGCGACATGCGGCCTTCCATGCGCTGACGCACATATTCATAGTCTGCGTCTTTCCATACCACCGGAATGGAGTTCGCGCCGATAATCTTGAGAAACGATTGGTCTTCATCGCCCCAAGGTTTCGGAATAACAAAGGTAATCTGCAAATCCTCCTGCTGGGACATACCACGAGTTAATCCGTAACTCGCAGTTCCCAAACCACCAAGGATATGGGGAGGAAACTCCCAACCAAACATTAATGCTTTCATAGTATTTTACTCTTGATATTTTTTCACAGTATCCAATACAGAAATAACCGCAGCAACACTTGGCGCATAACTCATGCCGCCATGTCCTTTATAGGGAGGATTGCCATCATACAACTCGTTGAGCGTACCGATACACAATTCACCCATTTCAACCTCAAAGCCAACCAACATGCGTTGCATGAAACTTACGCCACTATGCTTATACACCGTCATATAAGCGCGTGAATAGGCTGCAATCGTGAATGGCCAAACCGGTCCGTTGTGGAAGTTGCGGTCACGTTCCAATTGTCCGCCCACATAAATCGGCCGATAGTCACCGCTTTTCGGAGAGATGGTACGTAATCCGCGCGGAGTAAGCAACTCTTTTGTACAGATATCCACCACTGCTTTCATTTGTTTCCTATCTAACGGGCTATAGGGAAGACCCGCCGCCCAAATCTGATTCGGACGCACCTCCTTGTTGTGATAATCATTAATCACATAATCGTCCAAGTACAAGCCGTTCCAGAAGGTTTTCACAAATGCATCCCGGCAAATCTCAGCCTGATATTCCATCAAATCAGCTCCAATCTCCTTACCGGCCTCGCGCATCAACTCAGCGGTAAAACGCATTGCATTATACCATAACGCATTGATTTCAACGACGTAGCCTGTTCGCGGAGTAATCGGCCAACCGTTCTCGGTAGCATTCATCCAAGTAGCAGGACGTTGGCTGCCATCTACCCAAATCAAACCGTTTTGATGCACAACGGCACGAGGATGATTCTGTTTACGATAGAAACCAACAATATCCTCACATAACTGCGCATATTTTTCCGCGGCCTGTTTAACCGTGTATTTGTGAGCGAATTTCTGAAGTGCACGAACAAACCACAATAACGCATCAGGCTCATCCATTGCATTAATCTTGGAGCGGTATTTACTATCCGCCATAAACGCCTTTACTTCATCCACTGCTGTTTTATCAATAATCGCATCCCAGTATTCAGGACGATCAATGTCAAGCGTGCAGCTCGGGGTAGCAAAGAATTCTTCGCGCGCAGAAGCATGGAACCAAGGGTACCCCGCCAACAAATAGCATTTATCACCTTCGCGTTTGTAAAATTGAGAAGCAGAGTTTTTCAAACACTCGAATAAATTGGTACGTGCATTGCGGCGTTCCAACTCTTTCTTCCAAAGTGCTTTCAAACTTGTCGGTTTTGCTTCGCTAACACCAGCCGCAAAAATAACACTTTCCCCTTTCTTCATGGGCAGCTCGAAATATCCAGGTACCAATAGGTCCTCTTTGTACTCATAGCCGCGCTCTTGCTCCTTCTGATATTCGATATTCTTATACCACATGGGTTGATGGCGGTATTCCACACTTTTCGAGAACTGCATGAACAATTCCGGAAACTCAGGATACATTCTATTCACGCGCCCATTTTCACAATCGTTCATATCAGCATTGGCACGTGAATTCTCATGAGTCAACTCATTCACGCTACGGAAGGCGAGGAAAGGCCGGAAACGCATTATAATCGGCGAACCACATTCCTCTAACGTATAGCGAATCAAAACACGCGGTTCGAAGCTAACCAACAGACGTTCCTTAGTCAAAATAACACCACCGACACGATACGTTGTCTTTGCTATTACTTCACAATCAAATTGACGAATATACTTGTGCCCGTTTGGCGAAAAGTTATTCTCACCATACTTGTGCAATCCAAGGTTAAACTCTGCTCCGTGCTGAACAACAGTTTCGTCCAATGAACTGAGCAAAACATAGTTATCGTCGCTCAACTCCGGCAAGGGCAGTACCAATTGACCATGATACTTTCGGGTGTTACAATCAACCAAAGTCGTGGAGTTGTACACCCCGGCACGGTTCGTGCGAATCATCTCCTTCGCCAACGAACGCTCCAAATTCACCAATAAGGCTTTGTCAAAATTTAAGTAACTCATATTTGTGTTTTTTCTGGAATTTTCAAAATTGCGCACAAAGGTACACTTTTTTTTTCATACGCACAAATATTTTATAAAAATATTTAATTTTTTGCCAAATATAACACTTTTTTTTGCACAATCAAAAAAAAAGTAGTAACTTTGCAGCCGATTTTTTGACTATTAACAATTTTATATATGAAAGCTCTCTTAATGATTCTCGATGGCTGGGGAATCGGTGAAAAAACAACAGCCAACGCAATTTATTCCACCAATACGCCACACTGGACAGCGTTATTGGACAAGTATCCGCACTCACAATTGCAGGCGTCCGGAGAAAATGTCGGTTTGCCCGATGGACAAATGGGTAATTCCGAAGTTGGGCACCTCAATATAGGTGCTGGTCGAGTAGTTTATCAAGATTTGGTAAAAATTAATCGTGCTTGCACGGATGGTTCTATCCGCCAAAATCCTGAAATCATCTCAGCATTTTCTACCGCACAAAAGACAGGAAAAAATCTTCACATTATGGGATTAACCAGTAATGGTGGCGTCCACAGTTCATTGGACCATTTGTTCTATCTTTTACAAATTGCGAAGGAATACGGACTTGAGGGCAGGACATTTGTGCATTGTTTTATGGATGGTCGTGATACCGATCCTCATTCAGGCATCGGTTTCATAGATGAATTGGAACAGCAAATGCAAAAAACCACCGGTGAAATCGCAACAATTCAAGGACGTTTCTACGCCATGGACAGAGACAAGAGATGGGAACGGGTTAAGATTGCATACGACTGTCTTGTTAATGGTATAGGTGCAAAATTTGAGAACATGCACGAAGCAATGGAGGCATCTTATAATGCCGATGTAACCGATGAATTTATCAAGCCTATCGTGCACATGCGCGACGGCAAACCATTAGCTACCATTCAGGAAGGCGATATCGTTATTTTCTTCAATTACCGCAATGATCGCGCACGCGAGATTACCATCGTACTTACACAGCAAGATATGCCTGAACATGGCATGATGACCATCCCAAATCTGAATTATTACTGCATGACACCATACGAATCCACCTTTACAGGTTTGCATATTCTTTTCCCAAAAGAAAATGTGCAGAATACTCTCGGTGAAATCGTGGCAAACAAAGGATTGAAGCAACTGCGTATTGCTGAAACCGAAAAATTTGCACATGTTACATTCTTTTTCTCCGGGGGACGCGATGCACAATTTGAGAACGAAGACCGCATTCTTATTCCGTCACCTAAAGTAGCAACTTACGATTTGCAACCGGAGATGTCAGCACCGGAAGTGGCTGCCGCACTCTGCGATGCGATGGATACTGGAAAATATGATTGTATTATGCTCAACTTTGCCAATGGTGACATGGTGGGACATACCGGAGTATACAACTCTATTCAACAAGCTGTCGTCACTATTGATATTTGTGTAGATCGCGTCGTTAATTCAGCCCGCAAAAACGGCTATGAGGTAATCATCATTGCCGACCACGGAAATGCAGACAACGCCGTGAATCCAGACGGAACCCCAAACACAGCACATTCACTCAATCCAGTACCATTTGTATATATCCCGGCTGACAGCAAACAAAAGGACGGCAAATTCCCCTATACGTGCGAAAATGGAATTTTGGCGGACGTTGCTCCATCTATCTGCCATATCTTGGGTATTGAACAGCCTAAAGAGATGACAGGGCATTGCCTTATTCATGAGGTTTGATGGACGCCAACGTCTCCTTATTCATACGTCTTCGTTCAGGATCGAAGAACCATCCCCATTTATTGAAGTAACGACACATATTTACGATGTGCACCCACAACAAATGCCAACTCTTATATGAGCCTCTGGCATGGTGGTGCACTATCGTAACAGCCGGCCAATAAATTGTCAGCCAATCTTTGTGAATAGAACGAGTTAAATCTACATCCTCTGGATACAAGAAATACCGTTCATCAAACAAATGAGCCTGAAGAACAGCTTTAGTGCGCATAAACATGAAGCATCCGCTTAACGAAGGTGCATTGAAAGGTTTATCGTGATTAGCCTGTTGCAATTCATAACGGGCATTTCGCCTACGCATTAAAAATTCAGGCAAAAAACGCCTACCGAAAACATCTAAAGGTGTTGGCAACAATTTGGCCACATATTGTAAACTTCCATCCGGATAAATAACTCGCGGAATGAGTTGCCCAACTAAAGGCTCATGTTCGATAAAATGGTGCATAGCATCAATATCTTCCGCATGCACAACCACATCAGCATTCATTACCAAGTGAAAATCTATCCCGTCATAGATTGACTCGCGTATAGCAATATTATGTCCTTTCCCATAACCTAAATTCCGGCCTTCATTGAATATATAACGTATCTTGTCAGAAAGAACGAATTCTGACGATTTCATCGGGGAATTGTCAATGAGATAGATACGATTAAGGCATTTAACTTTTACTATTTCTTTCAACAAAGCCTGCAACTGCATGCTATTAGGACGATATAAAACAATAGATATATTAAGCATTGCGGAAAAATTGATAGATTTTACGTAAATTTTTAAAAACAAGTGTGAATATACCACCTACATTATTTTGACGCATAGCACGGTAATCCTCACGACTTTTACGACACATGGCGTATATATCACGATTACTTACCCCGCCAGTTGACATTTTCACCAATACGTTCGGAATATACACAGAATGATAAGGCTTAGTAAATAAGCGCAATATAAAATCATAGTCGGCTGAAATATGAAATGAGATGTCATAGTTGCCGATTTCATCGTATATTTTTTTTCTAACATACAGCGTCGGATGTGGTGGCATCCACCCCCATTTCAATGTTTTCGGACGAAAAATATTACTCCGCCAATAGCGCACCACAGTTTCCATTTTTGACGTGTCTGTACAATATAACAGATCACCATATGCTACATCTGCATTAGTTTCATCCATTTTATGTACTATCGTCTCAATGGTAGTATCATCGGCCAGCACGTCGTCCGAATTAAGAATTCCAATGATATCACCTGTTGCTGAACGCAACCCCTTGTTAATGGCATCGTAAATACCTTTATCCGGTTCCGAAACAACAACAGCTAACTTATCGCGATAGCGGTTGATAATGTCCATAGTGCCATCCGTTGAACCTCCATCAATAATAATATGCTCGATGGAATCAAACGTTTGTGAAGCAATACTGTCCAAAGAATGGACCAGCGTTTTAGCACTATTAAAGGTTACAGTAATTATTGATACTTTCATGCGTTGTTTGTTAACTCTTGATATAATTTAATAATTCTTTCATATGATTTATCCCATGAGAAACGTTGACAATTGACTAATCCGGCAGCCACCAACAAAGACTTGTCAACAGTTCCATTACGTAGTGCATTAACACAATCCGCCATACTATATGCCAACTTTTGCAAATTTGCTTCAGCCTCGACTATAACAGCTCCTTCGCCGGCCACTTCTGGAAGAGAACTGCTATTCTGTATTATAGGTACACAGCCACAAGCCTGCGCCTCAACTACAGGCAACCCGAACCCTTCATAAGCAGAAGGATATAGCAAAGCGAAAGCATTACCATATAATAAATGCAACTGATGGGTTCCGACTCTTGAAAAGTTTTCCCAATTACCACATCCAAGCAAATCGTCCAGAAGTCTCGATTCCACCGACAATAATGGTGGCCCTGCAAGAACCAAAGGCAGATGTGTCATACGGGCTACCTCAACAGCCACACCAAAGTTCTTGTAATCAGTATCTCTAGTTCCAACATATAATAAATATCCCCCCGCTTCAAACTTTGAAATATTAGAAGATATGCACGAGTTATATAGTGGACTAACGCCATTGTAAACGACCCTTATACTGTCTTCTTTCAAGAATGGATAAAACCGCATCAAGTCTTGTTTTGTAGCCTCTGAAACACAAATAACCGCTTTTGAATGTTGTAAGGCGAACTTCTCTTGAGCCAAATGGACAGCTTTGGGTAAACCATAGCGATAATAATGATATGTCAAATCATGTATCGTTGTAACATTTTTCACCATAGAATTACGAAGAACGCGAAAATAACTACTATGGAAGATGCATGTCTTCTGCGGCTGAAATTGGGGTTCTCTATAGCGTTCCATAAAACGCATTGCCGGATGGATCACAAGATTTTGTGGAATATTTAATTCATTCCGCTGAAGATTGTCTGCAGGGTATTCTATTACATTTAAGTCCAATCTTGCATCAGTTAAAGCACGCTGCAATAACTCACGCCAAACAACAGATATTCCGCCGGCGCGTTGCAATGAAAATACAATATTATCAAAAACCACGTTCATATTTCCAATAAATTTAGCCATTGCCGCATAACCGGTTCCAAAGAGAAATGTTCCTTGGCATAGATATACGCTGCTGCCCCAAGTTGCTTACGTCTGTCCGGACAGTCCATCAGCCTTTCAAGTTCACTCGCCAAATCATCGATGGATTCGGCAGGAATCAACATTCCAGTCTTTCCATTTGTTACCAATTCAGAGGGACCACACGGACAATCAAAGGCAACACAGCAACTGCCACAAGACATTGCCTCCATCAACGCTAATGGCATTCCTTCATAGCGGCTACTAAGCACAAACAATCCACTATTTCTATAGTCTGACATGATATCTGAACTTAGTCCATCTATTTCCACTGAACTGCTAATGCCCAAATTATAGGCTAATGCCAATAATTTTTTCTTTTCTTCTCCCTCACCAACAATCCGAAGCGTCCATTCTTCATGTTTTTTTGCTATTTTTTTCCAAGCTTGCAATAACATATCAAAACCTTTTTGAGGATGTAGCCTTCCGACTGCCAACACCTCTTTTTTTCCGTGTTCACCGATATTATCAGGAACAATAGGCGATGGATTAGGAATACAAATAGTATTTAACACGCCTGCCCTGTTCCATTGTTTTTCATCAGCATATGTCAATACTACAAGTCTATCAAGTTTTTTCACAGCACGTTGTAATTGGCGCGTACGTATATAACCTAGAAAGTGCCAAATCACTCCACTATGATACTGAGCCAACAATTGTTCTCGCTGATTCATTGCAAAATGTATTTCTGCTATCTTGCGACACGGAACAGTCAGTTTTCCCAGCCAATCTATCTCTTTTCCGCATAACGAAATACACACATGCGCTTTCTGGTCAATCAAAATTTGCTTCAGTTTTTTGCGATATAATTGTTGTTTACGTTGATGCTGAATGTATTTTTCCAAAATAGGAGCACGAAAATCCGCATCAAAGTCAATATTCAGTTCAACTAATCTAACACGGTTATCTAATGGGAAATAACTCACAGCTTTTCCGTCAGGTGTTCTCTCTGTTGTAACAATTGTAATTTCTATGCCCTGTATAGTTGCAAGAAAATTCACCTTTTGCGTCAAGACACGCTCCATTCCACCGGCATTATATAATTGTGGTATGCAGTAAACTATTGTCATGATGCCACCTCCCTCTTTTTTAATTGCTGAAAAAGTTCATCCCAATTATAGGTTGTAACTGATCGCACCGCCCACAGCAACAATAGTGACCAACATAGCATACGAGGTGGAAACAATATTGGCGCACGTGAATAGAACACGGCATATGCAACCAACAAATAATGTACCAAGTACCAATAAATATTAGTACGACTATAGTAATAGCTTGCTTTTACTGCCCATCCAATTAAAAACATTGATACAGCCACTCCGCCAAATTTTGCCATGCGAAAAGCATCACCAATCATATTACACCCTAATCCCCATGGGTAATCCGAGCCGTGGAAAATATATGTAGTCATATCCTGTGCACACATTGTTTCATATGGACGACCTGTCCACTCAACAATATATTTAGCCATGCCAGGAATGGGGGTGGCTAGGTCGATTAACATTCCATTGAACCAATCATTTGCATGATGCAGACCGTATTCCACCAGTGTATATAGGTTCATACCATTAATTGTCAAATCGGAAAAGATATCAATTAAACGATGCGTCCGCATCGTATCAATAACCGCGATGACATTAATGGTGGAAGAATAGCGTGTAGCAACCACGAACCACATTCCCAAAACTCCAATAAGCGTAACGCTCAAGATCTCCCACACCTTAAAACGCCGGACATTATTATTCCACCCCACTATTAAAATGAGCCCCACACCAAGTACTACGGTTCTAGATCCGGTTGCAATAATCATCAACAGGCAAACGCCTATGGTTAGCAAATAGAACCACCATTTAGCTTTAGGAATATGATATACAAATATCGCCATTAAATAAATACTGATGGTAAAAATAACATAAAAATACGAATATATACCGACCGTTTTAATGTTTCCCGAACCATGATACACCTCGTTCATTGCGGCCCATCCTCCTGTAACAACATACAAACCATATGTAGCAACAGTAAGCAAGAAAAAAAGGATATATTGTTCTAATGAAACATGAAATGTCACCTTATCCGGTTCCTGCCTTTTCATATGGAACCATCGCGTAATGCCGAGCATATAGAACGTATAGCCCATATATGCTATAGAAGTCGATAGATTAATAATTCCTCTATCCCAAGGCCGCCAGAAAAACATCCAGTTTTCACGCTCCGGATAATAGAACAAAGGATATGCAAAGTTAACAAAAAAGAACGCGATTGCAAAGAATAATTCAAATCCTGCAAAGTTTTTCTTTCCATTAAAGCAAAAATATAAAATATTTTGCACGACATAACACCATGCTATAACTTGGCAAAAATCAGAATTATACCCGTGTGGTGCATAGTAGCATAGTAAGATACCTGCTATTGCAAATCCAATATGTATAAACCACGCTATCATACCAATAAGTGTTTTTTCCAAGTCACGAAAATGCAAAATATCACTTCACAGAAACCGGAAATTGCCAATCCAGTTGCTACACCATATACAGATGGTGTCAAATAGAGCCAAACAGCTACTATGGAAAGACATGTTACGAGTGCCACAACCTGATTGATTGTTACCAAATAACGGTTATCAGTTGGGACAAATACAAAATTAACAAACGCTGTTCCGAGCATCCAGAACAAAATAGTAGTGCTCAATATAATACTAACAGGATATGCCATTGGCAGCTCACCATGACCAAGAATTTGAACAACCCATTTTCCTATCGCCACTATCAAAACAACTACACAAATCCCCATCAATAGTTCAGATTTCATAATACGTTTTATTTCATGCGCAGTTGATTTTACCACAATCTTCGGGTAAAGTGCATCATTTATTTTGAGCAGTAAGATGCGCGGCAACGTGACTATTTTATTGGCAAGATCAAATACGGCGACATCCGCCATACCCAGAAATGCTCCCGTCAGGAGCACTACACCTTGCTCCTTTAAAATACCCATTACATTCGTCAAGAAGAATGGCATCGCCTCTGTGTAACATGGTTTAAGATTTTTAACCGAGACCAACGGCATCGGAATGCCGTCTTTAAAGCGAATAATCAACCACGCGGCAAAAGCGCCCAATACGGCCGCGACAGTTGAAATCAGCATAAATAACCAAACATCGTTTGGAGTACGTAAAAACCAGAAAATAAAAGGCAAACTTAACAATTTGCAGCCAAACTGAATATACGTCACAACACGCATACGTTGAACCCCTTGAAAATACCACTGCGGGAAAAAGATACAAGTCAACGTTTGAGCAAAGCCTATAATAAAAATCAAGTAATGCTCACGCATAAACGGTATAGCAAATACCAATATCGCAAATACAGAAGCCACCGCCAACTCCAATAGAATTTTTGCAGTTTGCACATATGAAAGTACAGCACTCAATCGCTTTATTTCACCACCTTCTGACATAATTTGTGCGACATGTTTTGCCCCCGGCAAATCAAATCCAAAGTTAATAACTGCCATTGCAATGCACACGATGGACCAAGCAAATGCATAAGTTCCATAGCCTTCCTTGCCTAATTGAACAATCAAGAAAGGATATACAATGAAATAAAAACAGACGTTTAAGACCTGTATCATTGTCATGAACAGGTAGTTCTCCGCCACTTTTTTATTGCCTTGAAAAGTTCTATTTATCAGGTTGCGCAAAGCCATAGCACAAAATAAGCGTGCAAAGGTACGACTTTTTTTGCATATATGCAAAAAAAAAGCCCAAAACTTTCGTTTTGAACTTCTTTTGTGCGTTTAACGCATCATTTTGCTTACTCTTCGGTAGCAGGAGTTTCTTCAGCGGCCTGTGCTTCGGCTGCTTCTTGAGCAGCCTCTTGAGCGGCAGCAGCAAGAGCCTCGCTGGCAGCTTGACGCTTCTTCAGCACCTCAGCAGCTTTAGCCTTATTAGCCTCTACTTCTTGAGCAAATGCAGCCTTTTGAGCCGCAGCTTTCTTGTCTTGCTCGCCTTTTACAATCTTTGCATCCTTTGCTTGCTGTTGAGCTTTCCAAGCGTCAAAACGCTTTTGAGCTTCTTCTGCACTGAATGCGCCCTTTGCTACTCCACCCTGCAAGTGCTTCATCAGCAGAACACCTTCTACAGAAAGAAGATGACGTGCAGTGTCAGTAGGTTGAGCACCAACGCCAATCCAATACAATGCGCGCTCAAAGTTGAGGTCAATTGTTGCAGGATTAGTGTTCGGATTGTAAGAACCGATACGCTCAATGATTTTGCCGTCACGCGGCGAACGGCTGTCTGCTACTACAATGTGGTAGTAAGCGTAGTCTTTGTGACCATGACGAGCCAAACGAATTTTTGTTGCCATTTTTGTTTTGTTTTTAGGGGCTATGGATTACGCGAATCCTTGCCCGAGGTTAATAATAATGACGTGCTTTATAATCAAGATACAGCACTTATTTAGTACCGATTGACACAAAAAAGCTTGCAAAAGTACAGTTTTTTTTTGAACTATACAAATTTATCTGCATTTTTTTGTCAAAAATATATAAAATGCTATCTTAAAGCACCATTTTTTAATCTAAAATAATAAATCCCGCCCAATATGTCGGTTCGTCCATTTTCTCGCGAACTGCTTGTTGTGCCTTGCGAAATGCGGTGTGAATTTCATCTCCACTCAACCAGAATTTATAAAAGTTTGTCATCAACATTTTTGTAGCCACATCACTTACTTTCCATAAGCTCATGATAAGAGTCTCAACACCAGCCTTTTTAAAAGCTCGTTGCAAACCGAATACTCCATCTCCATTGATTTCCCCCACGCCTGTTTCACAAGCAGAGAGGATTACCAATTTTGTATTGCTCAAATCCAACAATGAAATTTCCTGTGCAGTCAGTACACCGTCTTGTACTCCAGCCGGCAACTCAGAAGCCTTTCCGCTCAATGCTATGTTGGCACCTGACAACAATAATCCACAGCGCCGCATCGGGTCTATATCGCGTAGCGCTTGTTCTTCGGTAAGACCATTCTTAAAAAACTCATATCGCGCGGCAGAGTCTTTTTCCCAGAAGAAGCCATGAGTAGCGATATGTAGCACGGAGAATGAACTGTCACTCAGTGCTTTGAATGATTCCTCATTTGCTTTTGCTCCTTGCAAGAGACTACTTGTCTTATGCGCTCCATCCAACTGCCGTTTAATGGCTTTTACTTCCTCCAGTGTTCCGGGAAGAGAACCTGCTTTGCCACGAGTTATATCATCCTTATTGATAGAGCGCATTGCCAATGCTTGAGCAGGATAATGTGCACTTTCCAACGCCAATGCCGTAGTATCAGCATCATACGTAATTCCGCCATACAACATCACAGAATCCGCTGATTGAAGATTCGATTTTTCTGTTCGCAATATCAGTTGCCGTGTTGAAGAAAGACGATGCCAACTATAGTAATTAGATAGCAAATCTTTGTCATTTATATACATGTTTTCGAAGGCAATTTGGTGCAACATTCCCGATGGCGAGAAATAGACCGACTCGTTGGGTTTAAGATAAGGTAACAACGAATCCACAATCAAATGCACTACCGCCATATTGATAGAATCATTATTATATATTTGTTGTTCATTCTTTCCTTCTATCAACGCCCGCAAGGAATCCTCCCTAAACAACTGAATTGCTTCAGGATATTCGCTATCATGCCGAATCAACAATGCATAATACGTGGGATATTCATCATCTATATATAATTCTTTTACTGACTCATCTTTTGTATTATGCTTGCCATGAGCAAACTCAATCGCCACCTCATTGGGTTGAAGCACATTCCGCACATCTGTCCAATTTGTGACATTAACCCCTGATGTACCGTTCTCATCGATATAACTTTGGACCATTCTCAACAAATTAGTGCGCGCACGGTCAATATCGCCTTGCAAAAGTTGCGCATCCAGTGCTTCTCTATTGGCAATCGTGGACAATTTAGTTTCCAATTCACTGACCGTTTGATATAGTTTACGGACATGGGGTGATGGGTGATTCTGCAGGATGGTCTTGGATTCGTTACTTAAAGCCAACAGCAATCCTTTCGTAAACAATTGCCAATTGTAGAACTCCACCACAAAGGACGGCTTGTTCTCCACATCTTCATGACACGTTTGCGCAAAGCAATTGTCAACTTCAGCATAACGCTTCAATTGATTATTAGCTTCTACACTTCCCAACGTCAATAGTTGCTTGCCAAACTGTTCACGGATAAAAGTACTAAATATTTTCAACTGCTGCTCTGCCTTTTCTGGCTGCCCCACTTTAGCATATACGTATGCCGGTAGTAAGCCAGAATAATACTGAATACTTGCAATTGCAGAAGAATCTTCTTTATTGCCAAGATCAAGATAATGCGCAGCACGGTCATAATCTTCTATAATAGAACCACTATATATATGAAACATATAACCATAATAACTTAATGTATCATCAGTCATAGCCAAATACTCATCGAGATATTTCAAGGTCTTCTTCAAATCTCTATTTTGCAGATAATAGTTCATTAGAGCATTAATAATATAAGAATTTTGGCATTGGTTATATTTTAAAGCTTTTTCAAGTTTTTGTGAATAATATTTCTGTAACTCACTCCGCTCTGGTTCGTCATACATATGAAAAGTCTCCAACATCGCCGCATAACACTCCATATACATACAATTGTCACCGCTTCCGTACCGCAAGTTAATATCAGTGAGAGCGGGAAGCAGATAGGCATCCATTAGGTATTTGACATAATCTTCATTGTACAACACACCATAAAAAAAGTATAGAGAACGAGCCAATTCATAATATAAATAGTCATCCGCATAATTTCCGTCTATCATTTTTGTCAAGATATCTGTTTCCAGTATCACCGCACTAATCATCCATGATGATGGAGTGGAATAGTACGTCGACATAGTCGTCTCTAAAAGATCCGCTACAAAATTTGCAAAGCGAGTACGCCAGTCAATGGACTCATCAGTATAGCCCATTATCTCTAATAACGGTTGTACCTTCTGATTATTGGATTTGAAATATGATTCAACCCCAAAGGCATTCATCTCCTGTAATAAGGCATATCCAACACGCAAATACAAGTCGCAATATTTATCAAAGAGGCTATCTATTCCATACAATGCCGATGAATATATCGGAGGTTCTTTTGCAAAATAGTGACCTTTATCTATTAATTGTTGCCGGAAGTTTGCATATTCGAATAACAAAGGAACCACTTCCTGGTTATTCATATCTATTGCCCACAAAGCTCCTTGCATACCGTTTGATGTGACGGGATATAACTCAGCCAGTTCCTCAATATTAATTTGCGATGACTCAGCTGTTTTGCCCTTTGCATTAGCAATCATCGTTATTTTACCAAAGCACTCATCCTGCTCAATTGATGACAAATAAAAAAAACTATACTTTACCACTTCGCGCTGTACAGAAAAGTACGCTGTTTCTCGCAACGGTGTCAAATTGGCAGTAGATAGTACCAACAAATATGGTGTCTTGATGAAACTCGAATCCCCAATTGCTATTGCGATTTTGTAAATGGCTGCAGAATCCATAGCACTACCCAAAACTTGTGTTGAATAATGGTCGTCACCATAAATAATTTTTTCGATATAATGTGCCCTCACCCGCCACTGCTCTGCTACCATTTGACATTGTCGAGGCGTCATTCCATCAACTTTCAGTGTAGCAAACCGGTGTATTTCGGATAGTAATGATAATATCTCCGCCACTTGCCAATTGATAGTGAATTCAGGATAAAAATACGGATAATCCAAGTATACAGGCAGACGTCCATCTGCTAATGCAACAAAGTCCGGATACTGCCTCATCATGCGTTTGATAAGTGATTTTGCCCAATTATAGTAGATATAAGCACTTTGAAACTGCAACGCAGAGGCATTGATTTGCATCAATTGATCCGCAAGCCACACACATTGCTCTTTATCACCATACCAAAGGATTTCTTTCACAGCCTTTTCAATCGCCTTGGTGTTATTTACATCCGTCTCAAGACCTTGATGAATCCTCCATGCATATTTGTGGTATTTTTTTTCAGATACCTGCGCAGAGGAATTTTGCACCAAGATATATTGGAAGCAAATAGTAAGCACTAAAATTATCTGACTGATCCGTTTCATCAGTTTGAATTTTTATTTGTCTAATGTCCCGATATATCGGAAGTAACGGTAAATTCCGAAAGAATCAACAGTAAAAAGTGTCATTCCATTATTACCATTTTCACACCAAATCAATTTGATCCATGAAGAACCCGTTTGCGGTTCACTTTTTACATCAGTCCTCGTTCTATTTGACAAATAAAGGTATTCACCATCAATTTTGGCGGTATAAACGAAATCGCCGTCCAGCGTATTTACATGAAAAAAACGGTTGGGAACAAGAGCTATTCCTTCGTGGGCGTTTGTCCCATTAGGATAAAAACGGTTTTTCTCTACGCCATTGGAATACATTCCGTAACAAACTAAGTCGAATGCACTTCTTTGGTTCATAAACGACTGCCACGCACCATCTTTAAAATAAATACGTTGTGCTTGGGCAGGACATAATCCCAAACCCGATAGCATAATCAATACAAAAAGTTTTTTCATATCCGTTAAAATTAAGTGATTATTAATAATAGTTATTTTTAAGATTCATAAATCGAACATTGTATTGCCTTACAGCCGATAAGTATATCGCTATAAGCCGCCTCAAAATCTCCTGTGTACCATGGATCAGCCACATCACGATCCTGTCCCGCCCATTGCAACAACAAAGAAACTTTATTATCAACATCTTCGCCTATAATGTATCTTAACAAGCGCAAATTACTACGATCCATGCAAATAATATAGTCATAATAATTGTAGTCATTTTGCGTGATCTGACGAGCTTCTCTTCGCGTAAACGGTACTCCTTTTGCTGTTAAAATTCGCTTGGCAGGCGGATAGATATCATTACCTATTTCCTCGGTGGAAACAGCTGCAGAAGCAATTTCCCAATGAGGTGCCAATTGGCGCATAATATATTCTGCCATCGGAGAACGACAAATATTTCCATGACAAATAAAAAGTATCTTTGGCATATCATACATTTTTGGGTGCAAAGGTACAAAAAATCTGTTATATACGCAACATTTTTAACAAGAAAATATATTTTTATGCTAAAATCTTGTGTAATCCATTTTTTTGTTGTACCTTTGCAAACCAATTCAAAAGCACGAATGACAAGATGAAAGCTATTGTATTACACAGCATCGTTCCAGTTCGCGCAGAGGCGAGCGAAACAAGCGAACAAGTGACACAATTATTGTTTGCAGAAACGGTAGATATTTTAGAACAAAAGTCCCGATGGATTCAAGTAAAAAACGATATCGACAACCAAACAGGCTGGGTCGATTTTAAGATGATAAGTACATTATCAGACAAAGAAGCCACTGAGTACGCACAGACCAACAAGACCGCACGCGTTAAGATGCCATTAGCATACGCTGTCAGCGATAATAACGGACAAACTATACCGTTAACAGCAGGAACGATTCTCCCAAATTACAAAGATGGACAATTTGCTATTTTAGGCGTTAGTTTTCACATCGACCCTTCTATGGTGGCAGCGCAGCCAATTGAAATGACTCAAGAGAATTTGATGCAAGTAGTACGATTCTTTTTGAACATCCCGTATCTTTGGGGTGGCAAAAACGCTTTAGGTATGGATTGCTCCGGTTTCACCGGAATTATTCATTCTATTTTCGGGCATCAACTACTTCGTAATGCATTAGAGCAAGCCCAGCAAGGAATTCCGGTGAAATCAATAAAAGACGCTCTTTCGGGAGACTTGGCTTTTTTTGATCATAACGATGGTAAAATCAGTCACGTCGGGATAATTTTAGATAGTGAACGGATTATCCATTGTTCAGGTCGCGTAAAAGTGGAAAAGTTCGATGAAAACGGGATTTATTCAATAGAACAAGGTGGTAAGTACACCCACCACCTTGTCTGTATCCGACGCTACTAAAAGACTGCGTTAGATAATAATTGAGAAGAACTTCCAGGTAATCAAGCCACAGCAAATAAGTTTGATGATTGTCCCTGTTAGCAGGCCTATAAAAGACCCCCATCCTGCGCGTACAGCTTCACGGGATGATTTTCCTCCCAATAATTCAAAAACTACAGCGCCGACAAAAGGACCAATGATAATTCCCCAGGGCCCCATAAACAAACCGACTATAACTCCGATTGTACTTCCCCATGTTCCCCACTTGCTGCCACCAAACTGTTTGGTTCCCCAAGCAGGCACTATATAATCCAGTGCGGTTACAACAACTGTTACAATAGCCCATACAATCAACAAACGATTAGACACTTCGTCCCCTTTGTCGCTAAAGCGCAAAAGGACTAATGCCAAATAAGAAAGTGGAACGCCGGGTAAGGCGGGTACTATACACCCAACAATCCCGGCGATCAAAAGGATAATACCAATTGTGATAAGTGCAATACTCATTAGCGTACGCGCTCACAATAGCTACCATCACGCGTATCTACGCGGATAATTTCACCTTCGTTGATAAAGAGAGGTACACGAATTTCCGCTCCGGTCTCCAACTTGGCAGGTTTCAGTGTATTCGTTGCTGTATCACCCTTCAAACCAGGTTCTGTATAGGCAACTTCCAACTCAACCTTGGTAGGCAACTCAGCAAAGAGTACCGTATCCGTAGATGCGTCAGAAACCACATCACAAATAAGGCCTTCTTTGAGATAGTCAACACCAGTGATAAGATCGTGAGTGATTGGAATCTGCTCATAGGTTTCCTGATTCATAAAGATGTAATCATCGCCCTCTTTATATAGATATTGATAAGGACGACGCTCTACGCGTACATCTTCCAATTTCTCACCGATGTTGAAGCGGCGCTCCAAAACGCGACCATCCACTACATCTTTAAACTTAACACGCATAATCGTGTTACCCTTTCCGGGTTTTACATGCAAAAATTCGATAACGAAATACAGACGGCCATCCATACGGATGCATACACCGTTTTTAATGTCCTGAGAGTTAATCATATAATACGAAAATTTTGTTTTTCACACATTCAGCGTGCAAAGGTAGTAAAAAAAAATGACATACACAAATTTTTTTACATATTCACACACTTTTTTATATTAAACCGCATTGCACAAACGTATTGCATCGGCTTTTGCAATTTTCTCCTCTGCCAATTGACGCGTTACGACAAAGCGTGAAGTCTTCGATTTGAGTGTTGGTACTTCAAACATGACATCCATCATAATAGTTTCCGTCAGACTACGCAAGCCACGTGCACCAAGTTTGTATTCAATTGCCTTATCCACAATATAATCAAGTGCCTCATCATCAAAGACAAGTTCAACGCCATCCATTGCCAATAGTTTTTTATATTGCTTTGTAATGGCATTTTTAGGTTCTACCAAAATGTTACGTAAAGCTTCACGGTCGAGGGGTTCCAAATAGGTTAGGATTGGCAGGCGTCCAACGATTTCCGGTATCAATCCAAACGATTTGAGGTCCTGAGGTGCGATATACTGCAGCAGGTTATTTTTGTCTAATTTCTTCGATTTCACCGATGCTTCAAAGCCAACGACCTGCGTATTGAGACGTTGTGCAATCTTTCGTTCGATTCCGTCAAAAGCACCGCCACAGATAAACAGAATATTTTGCGTATTGACTTTTATATATTCTTGGTCAGGATGTTTGCGTCCACCTTTAGGAGGTACATTTACCACACTTCCTTCCAATAATTTCAACAATCCTTGTTGCACACCTTCTCCGCTAACATCGCGAGTAATGCTCGGGTTATCGGATTTGCGTGCAATTTTGTCGATTTCATCGATAAAAACGATACCTTGTTCCGTTTTTTGCACGTCATAATCTGCCTCTTGCAACAGACGCACAAGTAGCGACTCAACATCCTCGCCCACATAACCGGCTTCTGTTAAGACGGTGGCATCAACAATTGTGAAGGGGACCTTGAGCATTTTGGCAATTGTTCGTGCCAAAAGAGTTTTACCCGTTCCGGTGGAACCGACCATAATGATATTTGATTTCTCAATTTCAACGCCGTCATCCGTGGGTTGCAATAGTCGCTTATAGTGGTTATAGACAGCCACAGACAAGTATCGTTTTGCAGCATCTTGACCTATCACGTACTGATCCAAAAATCCCTTAATATCTGCGGGCTTGGGCAGCGTATTGAGGTTCAGATCAAGATTCTGCTTAGATGACTGTTTACTTTTCGCCGTCGCTTCTTGCACCATTATATGTCCTTGTTCAATACAATTATAGCAGATAAATGTATCTTCCAAGCCACTGAACATAGGCACATCACTTGAGCCACAGAAAGAACAAGCCGGAACTTTTTTAGCCATTATTTCTTATTATATATGGTATCAATCATTTTATAGTCTAATGCTTCCTGAGCTGTCATCCAGTGGTCACGGTCTGCATCTTGCACTATTTTTTCCACAGTTTGCCCAGTATGTACAGATAGAATCTGATAGAGTTCATCTTTTAGTTTAAGGATTTCGCGTGCCGTAATCTCGATATCGGATGCTTGTCCTTGAATACCGCCAAGTGGTTGGTGAATCATTACACGGCTATGCGGTAAAGCTGCGCGCATTCCGGATTCACCTGCTGCCAGCAAAACGGCTCCCATAGACGCAGCCAAGCCGGTGCAGATAGTACCGACTTTACTCTTAACAAACTGCATTGTATCATAAATACCCAATCCGGCATATACCGAACCACCGGGAGTATTAAGATAAATACTGATATTACGCTCGGAGTCAGCAGAATCCAAATAAAGTAATTGCGCTTCGATTACATTGGCGGTATAATCATTTATCTCTGTACCGAGGAAAATGATTCTGTCCATCATCAAACGTGAGAACACGTCCATTTGCGTGACGTTCAGTTGTCTTTCTTCAAGGATTGACGGGCTAATGTAATTATCGTTGATGTAAGGTTGTTTTGCCGCAGCTTGCATAGTTTGTTCAACGTGCATGGAGTTAAGTCCATGTGATACGGCAAATTTAAGAAAATCGTTTTGCATTATATTCTTTCTCCTTATATAATAACACGCGCGAGGGTGTTGTTCCTTCGCGCGTGTTAAAGTTACTCAATTAGTGACAAACACCCGGGAAGTACACGCCTCTAAAGTCGATTGGTTTGATTTCATCAATACTCTCGAATCTCGGAGCGTATGCCGGCATTGGTTGTTTCACGCTATCAGGATGGATGAATGTGTACTCAAATACGGTTGCCTTGGTAGTAAATCCGCCTTGATATCCTGCAGCAAAGAGGACATACTTGGTGTTATGAACCATCTTGCTTGCTTTCAATTGGCGTGCACCGGCTTTGACTAGCATTCCTTCAAATCCGCCAGAGGAAGAGTAATTTGCATCATAATAAGCCTCCATCTCGGTAAGATACTTCATTGCATCGTTGTTGTAGAGCGAATCAAGAATCTTACCCGTTGCACCTTGATAGGTATATCCTTCTTTTTCATTAGACGGAGTGCATTTGAAATAACCGGTATAACTGTACGTTGTATCGCCTTTGCTGACACTCATCACTTTACTGATAGAGTCAACAGCGATTGTGAAGGTCATCGAAGACGGAACCACATCTTTCGTTTTGAACGGCAGACGTGTTGCTGTTTTAGCCGGTTTAGCAGTTTCGATATCCACACCGAAAGCGAACATAACGTAGTCGGTTTTTGCGTTCAAACCGGAAGCAATAAGTTTTTTTTCACCCTGTTGCAGAATGTCTTTCAGAGTGATATTTTGACCATATTGTTTGTAATAGTCAATCATTGCTTGCAAGTTCTGCATAACCGTTGCAATCATGGTAGAGTCATTCAAATTGTCCACATCAGCCTGAGCAGCATAACCGCAATAATAATATCCTTCATTGTCAGATGGTTTAACAGCTACTGTGCATTTTTTTTGCTCGATGTTTACCATTGCAAGTTCAAGGGTAACAGGATTGTTCATTACTGTTACATTGCAAGCAGCAATAGCATTACCCAAGTTTGCGGTAACGATAGCAGAACCTTTCTTGATTGCTTTTACCAAACCGGAGTCGCTTACCAAAGCCACAGCCGTATCACTAATCGTCCAATTGATGGTTCCGGTTGCGTTTTCCGGTGTAACCGTTGCCTGCAATTGATAGGTTGAATCAACATACAACGTTAATTCTTTTTCGATGCTCAAGCTTTCAGCCGGAACATCCTTTTGACCACAAGATGTCAGCGTCATTGCCGCTGCCAACAGCACTAATGTGCCAAATCCAAATAGTTTTTTCATACACTTAATAGTTTAATAGACTTTTTATTTCTTCGCCAATTTCTTTTCTTGACGGCGTTGTTGAGCCACTTGAATTTCGTAAGCGATATGCGGTGCGATGCACAAGCTGGAGAATGTACCAACGATTACACCGAGCAGCAAAGCGAATACGAAGCCGCGAATCGTTTCTCCACCGAAGATAAAGATTGCCAACAAAACAACGAATGTTGACATAGATGTGGAGAACGTACGGCTGAGTGTAGCGTTCAAGGCATCATTGATATTGACGGCTTTATCGCGCTTCGGATATAAGGTATTGTACTCGCGCACGCGGTCGAAGATGACCACTGTATCATTGATAGAGTAACCGATAACGGTCAGGATAGCCGCGATAAATGCTTGGTCAATCTCCATTGAGAAAGGCATAATCTTCCACAGAATTGCGTATGCACCAAGAACCAGGATTGTATCGTGTGTCAGGGCAACAAGTGCACCTACAGAGTAAGCGAAATTGCGGAAACGGATCAAGATATACAAGAAGATTCCAATCAGTGCCACAATAACAGCCACAAAGGCAGCACTGGTGATATCGTCTGCGATAGCAGGACCGACCTTTTGAGACTGCATAATACCGATTTCAGGATTGATTTCAGCAGACTTGAATTGCTCAAGTGTGATATCATCGCTCAGATAAGGTTTGCAGCCTTCGTACAGCAGTGCTTCGATTTCGTCATCCAGAGTCTCCGAGTTCTCATTGATGCGGAAGTTCGTTGAAACACGGATTTGGTTAGCAGAACCAATCGTGATTACACGCATAGAGAGGTTCTCGCCTTCTGTGTTCTGCGCCATGAAGACATCAGTCAAGGTATTATTTACCTCCTGTGTATTCACGGGTTCAGCAAAGCGGATGATGTAGTTACGTCCACCGGAGAAGTCAATACCGAGGTTCAGTTTACCGAAGATATGCGGGTCAAGACCAAGAATACCGAGAAGAACCAAGCAGCATGCAATACCATAGAACCACTTGCGTGCGCCCACGAAGTTCACGTTCATGCCTTGCAAGAAGTTTGCCATCAGTTTGGTGGTGAAGCTCAGTTCCTTCGCATTTTCGCGTTTTGCATAATCCTCAAGCAAGAGACGTGTGATGAACACTGCAGTTAGGAAGGACGAAACAATACCAATCATGTATGTTACAGCGAAGCCTTTAATCGGGCCTGTACCGAAGATAGCCAAGATAGCACCGGTCAGGAAAGATGTAACGTTTGCGTCCACGATAGCGGAGATAGCACCTTTGAAACCGTCATTGATTGCTTTACGCAGGTTTTTACCGGCTTTGATTTCCTCACGGATACGCTCGTAGATAAGCACGTTAGCATCGACAGCCATACCCATTGTCAGCACGATACCTGCGATACCCGGCAAGGTCAGTACTGCGGAGAAGGAAGCCAAGATACCAACCAACAGGAATACGTTGCACAGCAGCGCAGCATCTGCGATAAGTCCAGGAATCCAGCCATAGTAGAATACCATATAGATGAGAATCAGCAGGAAGCCGAGTGCGAACGACCATAAACCGTTTTGAATTGCTTCACGACCGAGAGACGGACCAACTACATCTTCTTGGATGATGCGTGCGGGAGCCGGCATCTTACCGGATTTCAGAGTGTTAGCCAAGTCTTTAGCCTCTTCTACGGTGAAGTTACCGGTGATTTGGCTGTTACCGCCAGGGATTTCGTTTTGTACGGTTGGGAATGAATATACATAGCCATCCAATACAATAGCTACCGATTTGCCGATATTGTCGCGTGTAATACGTTGCCAAGCTTTTGCGCCTTCAGCGTTCATCGACATAGATACGTTTGCATATGCGCTGAGTTGGCTGAAGTCAGCACGTGCGTCTGTAATCACGTCGCCTTCAAGGGAAGCGCGTCCGTCGCGTTGTGCTTTGAGTGCAACCAGTTGATAACTCGAACCGGCCTCGTCAAAAGCTTTCACAGTCCATTTGAGACGGAGGTCGCGTGGCAGCACTTGCTTAGCGATAGTAGAATTAAGCATTGCGTTCACTTTAGCGGTATCGGTGTAATGTACCGTACCAACGACAGGACCGCGGAATGCTTGACCAGCGCTGTTGATGCTGGGGTTAAGGATAGCGAACAGCGGGTTGTTTTTCTTATAATTTTCAACGGCAGCAGCTTGCTCTTCATCCACAGCAGCGCTATCGTTTTCTACACCTTCTACCAATGCAGCGATATCGTCATCAGCAGCTACCTCTTCGGTTTCTTTAGCCTTAGGAGCCTCAGCAGCAGTAGCTTCTTCATTAGCGGCATTGATTTTCGCATATTCGTTGTTGATTTGTGCCAATTGTGGCAGAATGTCTGCGAACTCATAAGTCTCCCAGAACTCAAGGTTAGCAGAACCTTGCAGCAGTTTACGTACGCGTTCGGGTTCTTTAATACCAGGTAATTCGATGAGGATACGGCCGGGTTGGCTAAGTCTTTGGATATTCGGTTGAACAACGCCGAAGCGGTCAATACGTGTACGCAACACGTTGAACGAGTTATTGATGGCGCCTTCTACTTCTTCGCGGATTACTTTCTCCACCTCATCATTAGTGGATGTCAGTGTCACTTTGTCTTTGAGTTCGAAAGTAGAGAAAACACTTGCCAGTTGGGCATTCGGGTCAATTTCTTTGTACGACTCGATGAACAGTGTAACGAAGTCAGCTCCGCTGTTCTTTTGTTTTTGTTGTGCCATTTCCATAGCACGATTGAAGTTCTCGGTAGTGTTATACCCGCTCAAAGCACGCAAGATGTCGGGAACAGACACTTCCATTGTAACGTTCATACCGCCTTTCAAGTCCAGACCAAGATTAATTTCTTTCTCGCGGCACTCTTTTAGCGTGTAACCGAACCAAACTTTTTGAGGAGCGATTGAGTCGAGATAATAAAACTCCTTCGTAGCGTCATCGCCTGCATATTCTTTCGCTTTTTTGTCATAGTACGAAGTAACGAGGCTGAATGACAGATAGAATGCGCAAACGAGCGCGAGGCACACGGCCAAAGTTCTAACTAAACCTTTGTTTTGCATAATGTTTTTTGTTATTTTGTTTTTGTTAATTTCGAGTCAACAAAGTTATGCTTGTCGGCATAAGACCGCAAAAAGCGCACAAAGGTACTGCTTTTTTTTGAATTATGCAAATTTTTCTGTTATTTTTTTTGTAAAAGGGATAATTTTGAACGATTATCGAATTATTGATTATTGATTATCGATGATTGAGTTATTAAGTTATCGATTATGGAAAAAAGCGGCATTGCGCCGTTTTTTTAGGTTTTGCGTACCCCAGTTCCTTACCGCGGTAGCCCATTTTATAGTCGTTCACCACGTAGTTTCGTGGGTTTGAGTCGGCTGAGCGGAGTGCGCGGGTCATTGCCGCAGAAGGAGATAATCCGTCCGTCGTCGCCCACTTCCGCAAGTGGCGTATCTCCGGACAGGATGCGCCATTTGGCATCTCCGCCGGTATAAGGGATGGCTGCAAAACCGCCGTCCTCGTGATAGTTGTTGATATAACTCACAAGGTCTTCGAGTGTTGCAAAATCCGCCCAATCGATATTCAAACTCTTGTTGATATAATCATCCGCCGCGCAGACACTTTCGCGGGTATAAACCATATGAAGTGTCTCGCCTTCTTCCTTTTGGGCGGATTCCTCACTCATCTTCTTCCTGCGGGCTTGGTAGTCTTCCAGTTCAAAAGCTTTGCGCTCAAGGTCATCCATATAAAACTCCATATCGCTGTCCTGTCCATGGTCATGTGCCACAGCAGCGCAGAGCAGCTTGCAGAAATGCGCTGCATCCAGTTCGCGCCCAGTGATAGTTTGGATCGTACCTCCCGGATTCTTTTGGAAATAGCGGCACGTGGCATCTACATTCTCCCCTTGACGGATGACAACATGCAGGCTGTAACTGTCAATCGTAGCAAACGGTTCCCTGCCGTCATAACCAAAGTCGTACACCCTGCCTTTGTATCTCAACCGCGCTATCTCGTCTTCCAAATAGAGGCGTGCTTCCTCATCTTCGTAGATGGTTATTCCCTTTTCCTTTTGCGGTTCGTCTTTTTGGTCAAAAGCTTTCTCTAACTCACGGAGGTTATAGTCTTTCTTGCCGGAACGCAGCGCATATGCCACCATCTCGCAGAACGTCTTTGTGTCGCACGGTCTACCGAATGGAGTAAACGTCTTTCCGCTTTTCCAATCGTCGGCATAGGCAGCAAGGACAGCGCCGTTGGTGCCGTGGATACGCAGTTTGGCAAGTCCGCTACGATAGTAGCCCGGAAGGAAGAAATAGAGTGTGTCCGCTTTGTCCCCGTTATCGCAGAGGTGGTACTTATGCCCATCTACAATCATATAGAGTATCTCATGCTCATAGTGATGCTCCTCGCGTCCGCCTTCCTCCTCGCCATAGCGTCCGAACTCGATGCCGTCAGCCTGATACCATACTTCACGTGAGTCGTATCGTGTGCGTTCATCCATCGTGTGCTCCAATTCACCGATTTCCCATTCATACCCGTCGTCGATAGCCGTTGTGAGCAGCAGGCAGAAAGACTTGGCGTCGTGCCGCCTGCCGGTGATTGTGCTGCACCGATAGTCCGGGTTTTTCACGAACTCCCTGCACTCGTCCTCCACGAGGAACGAGTTGTGTATGTAAGCCGTCTCTCCGTCGTGCCCGAGGATGATCGCCATCGGCTCGTAGCCGTGTCCGCTGAAGGTGTAGTCCTTTCCGTTGTAGCGCAGTTTGAGTACGTCGCCGTCGTAGAAGAGTTTCCGCACACCATCTTCATAGACAACTTTGCCGTGCCTCTGCCGGCGTTCCTCCTCGCGTATCATCTCAGCCATCTCCTCCTCTGAAGGGTTGTCAAGCAGTTCCTGCGGTGGAAGGAGCACTGGCGGACCATCCGTCTCCGTATTGCCGGTCGGCGGGAAGAGGCGGTCAAGCTTCGCCATCTGCTCTTTGTAGTCATTACGGTCCATTTTTCCCTCTATCAGTGCGAGGGCGAAGACGGAAGCCATGATATTACTCTTGATGACAAAGAAGCGTTTCTCGAAAGTAGGATGATCATCGTCGCCGTGTCTGTACCGGCGCTGTAGGATACAGCGTCTCTGCTCTTTGTCCGTTCCCACATAACTCCAGCACGGATACCCGGGATCTTCGCAGAAGAACCACCACTCCTTGAACTCCGACTCGTGCATCGTCACGGGTTCCTCTCCATAGTCCTGGAAGTTGGCGATATCGCTGTCGGAAGGGAACCGGCATCCGCCCGGTTGCTTGGCGGGATAAGGAAATTGCGTTGTCCCCGGCTGCGGCTCGGGTTGAGGATGAGGTTCTGGCTTTGGTTGAGGTGCCGGCTTAGCCTGTTCCTTTTTTGCGGGTTGCTGAGTTTGTTCTTTCTTGTGCTCATGGAAATAGAGTACTAACGCCACTATCACTATGATCCATACTATCGTCATTGCCTTAACGTATTTTTCACGCCGCAAAATTACTACAAATATTGCACATACGCAAAAAAAAGTGCAACTTTTGTAAAAAAAAGCAGCACTTTTTTTTTGTTTAGTGTGCTTCGCACGTTTAGTGCCTGCAGCGTTTATTGTCCTGCGGACGTTTAGTGCTGCTTCGCAACGCTCCAACTGTCAATTCTCAACTATTAATAGATTCTCAATTTTGAACGATTTGAATGATTTGAACGATTATGGAGTTATGGAGTTATCGATTATCGAATTATTGATCAGCGAAGTAATAAACTATCATTTCCATCCATACCCAACAACGGGACCATAACGGGACCATCTCCCAATTTAAGCCTGACTCATGCCTAATAAAAGAGTTATCGAATTATCGATTATTGATTATTGAGTTATCGATTATTGAAAAAAGCAGCATTGCGCCTCTTTTTTAGTCTTCTTTGTAGTAATTGGTAAGTTTGTCCAAATGTCCAATGGTATCACCATAATACACACGAATCTCCGGAACATCTTCCATAGTAACGACGTAAGTGTATGAGGGCGGGTTATAGAAATGGAACTCATTCCCTTTTCGCTCGCCATAGAGAACAATATCAGGTTGGGTATTGATATCTTTTTCACTTGTCCACGCTACGTAGCGCAACCGTCCGTCCGGCAAGCTATCCACACGTACTTGGACATCTCCGGCTTTGGTATGTTGGAGACAAGCCGCATAGTTCTGTAACGGTTCATAAAGACGAGGGTTACAAACGGTATCGGTAGTAGATTTCAGGTAGGAGCCATCCCAATGATAAACAACAAAACGGTCATTTAGAAAATAACTGTCGTATTGCAAAAGCGGATAATAGAATACACCTTTATCTTCGTTCCACATATACTGGTAATCGTAGGTGAGAGCACGTGCAAAGCGGAAATAGTAATTGCCAAAATTGTATTCATAGCCAATCTCCTTCACTATTTCTCCCAGTTCGTTAACTATGATGGGTACACGTCTTAATTCATGTGCTTTAAGTTCGTATGTAATAAACGATTGATAGCCATACGCGCCACTAATACGAGTGAATGCATCTAATAGATAAAGATGCCGTTTAGGATGCGGCAGATGGTAGATGCGATTGATTGAAGCTCCTTCGCCTTCCCAGTCCGGTAATCCCTCATAGGTATAGACCTTGTTTCCGCCCTTGACTTCATAGATAAGACTCCATCCGTACACCGCGTCGCCGGCTTGATTGTTACGGCTGTAAAAGCAGACCAATCCGTCCGGTGAAGAAACGATAGTCACTTCATCATCTTCTGTTTCACTTTCATCTTCTACCCTTTCTTCAATCTCCGTTTCGATGAATGATTGGTTTTGAGAGGAAGCTTTGTTGGAGGATTGGCAGCTACATAATGCTACGGCTATTGCGAAGACAAAAAGTGATTTGATGTTCATAATTGTGATTGAGTAAAGATACTATTTTTACAATTCTTGGAATAGTAGTAGTGCGTTTAAATTTTAGCCAAAAAAAACAAAACCGATTGCTTATCAGTAGAATACTCAAGTATTCAACAAAGTTAACGCACCAACAGTATTATTGGGACATAGGATACATTATGCATGTGACATCTCGGCAAGTAGAGCTTTGATATCAGGGACGACGGTAAAGGGGCGGACAACTTCAAGATTGTCGTTCATCACACAATAAATCTTCTCTTCGTCATTATCTTCCATACCAAAGCCGTCTTCGTCTGCAAAATATTGACCGTCCGGATAGAGCATCCACACGAGCGCAATCAGTCCGTTCTTGCAGCTATCATACCAGCCAACGGGAGTAAAGTCCATTCTGCGAGCACGTGCATCATGACCATGCGGAAGTTTATCAACCGTTGCAAAATCTATGTCATCATCTGAGAAACCGACCACGTAGCCAGGGGTTGATATCTGCCGTGCCTTGCCGGTGGCTTTGTTGACAAGATACCTATCTCCATTTTCCTCTTTCACAAGCAGCAAGTTTTCTCCCCAGGAATAGCACGCACATTGCTCCAATTCTGC